>Ga0307469_10000100_pt1 | contig 33808 bp, 37 predicted proteins | sample atmos_gasesAM2C__FD_203084 | JGI IMG/M metagenome (GOLD analysis project Ga0307469, IMG submission 203084) | Hardwood forest soil microbial communities from Morgan-Monroe State Forest, Indiana, United States - atmos_gasesAM2C_515 | ecosystem: Environmental > Terrestrial > Soil > Temperate... | reverse complement strand
GCAAGGAAATAAATGACCAGGTTGATCGCGATCAGAAAATATGTCACGAAGGGCTTACTGAATACGGGTTGATCGTCGCGGAGAGGAAACATAGGGAATCAGGTAGATTAGTGGTCTAGGATTTTCTCATGAACGGAGCGCTCATCATCGACAAACCGGCTGGCCTCACGTCGCATGACGTGGTCAACCGGGTGCGGCGGATTCTCGAGCAGCGATCAGTCGGGCACTTGGGCACGCTCGATCCGCTGGCTACCGGTGTGTTGCCCGTGGTGTTTGGAAGTCTGACTCGGCTGGCGCAGTTTTATACGGCATCGCCGAAGACCTACGAGGGCACGATCCGGTTGGGCTTCGCGACCGACACGTACGACGCGGAGGGCGAAGCCACCAGCGCGGTGCAGCCCGTATCGGCATCGCTCGAGGGGCTCGAGCAACTCGCGCAAACGTTCCTGGGCGTCATCGAGCAAACTCCCCCGCCTTTTTCAGCGAAGAAGGTGCACGGCGTGCCCGCCTATAAGATCGCTCGCAAGAAAAAAGAAGTAAAGCTGGAACCCGTGCAGGTGGAGATTTCCGAGTTCCAGATCACGTCCTTTGAGGACGAGCGTGCCACATTCCGCGCACGTGTTGCATCCGGAACCTACATGCGATCGGTGGCCCACGACCTGGGCAAAGCGCTCGGATGCGGCGGCCATCTCGAGTCGCTGCGGCGCACGAGCGTTGCGGAGTTTGCCATTTCGGACGCCCACACGCTGGAGCAGCTCGAAGCCGGATGGCTAGCGGGGAAGGGTGATGAACTCTGCGTGCATCCGCGAAAGCTGCTGCCGGAAATGCCCTCGGTCACAGCCACCGATGAGGTGGCAGCTCACATTCGCAGTGGGCGAGCGGTCAACTTGCCGGAATTCTCCCGAGCCAAGCAGGTGAAAGTGTTCTACGGGCAGGCAGACTTGATCGCCATCGCAACCCGGGTCGCGGGGACATTGTTTCATCCCAAGATCGTGCTGGCCGGTGAGCCTGCAGTGCGGGCTGCGGGCTGAGCGGCCACGCCTCCTCTACAAGACAGTTGTCGACCGAAGAGCATGCAGCTCTCTTTGGTGCCGATCTGTTCGCCCCTTAAAGTATCACTTTAACTAATCGCGGTGGCGCAGACCGTTCGCCATGGTCTTGATCAACGTGGCGTTGGCGTCGTCATCTTTCACCGCCCAGACAAACGCTCCCCCCAGTCTGCCGCGATTAATGTAAATCGTCTTGAGTTGCACGGTCTTCGGATCGTCATAGCTCCAGAAGGTTTGCGTGGCGTCGTTGTAGAGCCAGACTGCGAGCCTGCGCCGGTCAAAGTAGCTTTGGTATCCGGAGCTGGTGGCGGTGGAGAGCGAGAGGTAGGTCTCGACTCCGGGCGTCTGCAGGAAGTCGGCTGGGTCGAAGGGCGCTGGTGCCGTCGAAGTTTGATATAGACCGTGGTTGATATTTGGCACGCCAGTCCAGCCGCGGCCGTAAAGCGGAATGCCCAGGACAAGCTTGCGTGCGGGCACACCGGCTTTCAGGTAGGCGTTGACCGTGTAGTCGAGATAGAAATTATCGGTACGGGCTGGATCCTGGGCACTGTCGAAGAGCGGGGAAGCATGATTGGTCGAGGTTTCCCAGGTGCCGTGGAAGTCGTAACCCTGCACGTTATAGAAGTCGAGCGTGCGACCGACCTTGGCCAATTCGATGTTCGAGAAATTCTGCGCTCCCGCGGGTCCGAACATGGTCAGCAGGTAGTGACGGTGGTTGGTTCGGCCGAGGGCGTCCAGCTGTTTGCGGAATTCGCGCAGGAGCAGGGTCGCGTTGGCCGTGTCGGCGGCGCCAGGAAATTCCCAGTCGACATCGATGCCGTCGAAGACACCGGCCGCCGAAATCCCGGGCGCGAGGTTGCCATTGATAAAGAGATCGATACAGGAAGAAACGAAGGCTTGCCGTCCGGCATCGGTAGCGGCCGCCGCCGAGAATCCATCAGAGCCCAGCAGGGAGATCAGTACCTTCAAGTTGGGATGGAGTTGTTTGAGTTGGAGGAGGGCGGCGAAGTTTCCATAGAGCGGTCCGGTGTAGGGGCCGGTGATCGTAGGCAGGTAGGGCGACTGGTAGTCAGCCCAGGAATCGGCAATGTAGCAGCCGGAGCCGGTTCTGGTGACGCCGCCGAAAGCGTAGCTGAGATGTGTGAGCCGGTCGGCCACGCCGTTGGCTTGCAGGTTCGCGATGTTGAAGTTAGCGAGGTAGATGCTCCATTCTTCAAAGTATCCGCCGACCACTTTATGACCGCCATCATCGGCAAAGGCGGTTCCGCGTGCGGTCAGAACCAGGGCGCCCAACAGCAAGATAAGAAGGAAGCCAGTGGTGAAACGGGCGAGACGAGGCGTGAGCATAGCGGACCTCCCGATCCAAATTGCGAAGCGGCGGGAGTATAGACCTATATAGCGGTTGAGGCAACTGTGAATATTGATCGGCGTTTCAAGCGATGGATCGTAGAGAGTGTTATATAGCGGATTCGGTCAGGCTCTGGGCTAAAGAATTTCGGCCGCCTTTGGCGGCTCGGGTTCTCGCCTCGTTTGGGAAGCGTTCGACGCGTCGGTCAGCATCTCTACTGGAGGATGGGCGCGCAGCAGGGTTTGCGCACGGGCTTCGGTTCCATTAATTCGACGCGGGTGTAATTGGGGTCGTAGAGATTCAGTTGCCATTTTCCGTCGCGGCCGATCTGGGGTGGCTCGCTCGGCTTCGGCCCACGTTTCAACACCATTTCATTACCCGCCTTCACACTCGGAACCCCTAGAGCGAGGTGATGCATTACGCCCAATTCCTGGGGATCAGGATTGTGGACATTGAGCATGTATTCGAGCCAATCGGTACCGTCGGGTACGCGCATGTCGACCCAATCGGTGGTCGTGTCGATCATGCCACCATGCCAAGTCTCCTTGAATCCCAGGATGTCTTTATAGAAGTGGTCGGAAGCAGCGCGATCACTCACTACGACACCGACGTGAATGATGTGATCGGAGATACGGGTAGCGGGCAGGAACTTTCCGAAATTGCGACTGTGCAGCGATCCCGGCATGTACTGGATGAATTCCACGTCGTGGCCGTCGGGATCGATAACGTCGAAGCCGCGGTTGCCGTCGAGCATCGGCTCCAGCTTTTCAGGAACCTTCACCCCCTTGCTGGCGAGATAGGCACGCAGCTGTTCAGCATCGGAGGTTTCGAAGGAGATGTGAGAGAGGCGATCCTGTTTCGGATCGGTAAGTTCCGGGAAGACCTCGATGTACTGATGGTCGTTCACCTTGAAGTAGGTGAGGAGCAGGCCAGTGCCTTCATCGGCCGGCTTATCGAGCATGAAGGGCTCCTGGAAGCCGAGCACGCCACCGTAGAACTTGCGCGCCGCCGAAAGGTCGTCGGTGCGGAGTCCGATGTGGGCCACGCCAAGAATCTTCGGTCGCATGATGGGAGCGTTTTGCGCAGCGAGCGAAGTGACCAGCAGCAGGGAAGCGACAGCTGGAAAAATTCTCATGACGGTCTGATAGTGCAGCGACGGCGGAGGAATCGTCAAGATAGAGTGTCGCACAGTGCAGTTGCCACGCGCTTCAAATCCGATCGCCACCCTTAGGCTTGACGGTAACGTCGGCGGGACGCGCAGCGCGGCAATGGTTTCCATTGCAGAGAGGGCAAACCACGCGATTCCGCGCGTCGAAGTCCTGCGAGTCTTTGTAAGAGTTCTGAAGAGTGGCAGGCCAGATACGCCAGCAGGTTTCGCAGAAGACATCGATTCGATGGCCTGCAGGTAAGCCGAGTTCGTCGTCCGATCCCGACATGATGATTTTTACGGCAGGAGATCACTAGTTTCCCGCCGGCCCCAGTTGTCTTCAGAGTATAGGTTACTTTGGCTTGGACGATGTTGTTTTCTGGGATTGGGAGCGCGATTTCTCGAGCAACCCGTCGAGAGCCGAGCGGTCGAGAAACTTCCCACGCAGGACGACGGCACGCACTTTGCGGGTGTTGGCGATACCCTCCAGCGGGTTTGCGTCGAGAAGGACCAGATTGGCGATCTTGCCGGTCTCGACCGTCCCGAAATCGCGGTCGACTCCCAGAAACTGCGCCGCCCGCAAAGTAGCAGTCTGCAATAGCTCCATGGGCGACAGACCCGTCGAAACAAGGATCTCGAGCTCATCGGGAAGACTGAATCCGGGATACGTATAGGGATTTGGAGTATCCGTTCCCGCAAGCAGGGGAACGTGGGCTTCATGCATTGCTTTCACGATTTCGATGTTGTGGGCATACAGCCGCAACTGGATCTCGTCGTTGCGAGGGTCGGGCTTCCCACCCATCGAGTCCCAAAACTTGATGAGATCGTTGGGCATGTAGGCGAGGCGAGGGTCCAGGCGAAGTTTGGGATCGTGAATCGAACGATAGGAGCGAAGCACGACGAACGTCGGAGTCTGCCAGGTGCCGTTGCGAATGAAATCGTTGAACAGAGCATGGGCGCGGCTCGGATCGTAGCTCGCCAGGATCGCCTGGTTGACTTTGTAATACAGGTCGCGAGCAGAATTGGGATCCGCAGCGTCGTCAGCCTCGGCGGACAACTTATGAATGCGGTCCGGATCGGTTGTCAGATAGACGGGAACGCCCCACAAATGCTCGATACTTTTTTGTCCTAGCTCCGAAGCCTCGGCGGGCGAAACGCCGTCCGGAATATGGCCGGCGAAAGGAACTCCGCTCTGTTTCGCCTGAGTGGCAATGGCGAGGTAGGCGTCCCGCGACAACGTGTTGTAGACCTTGATGAAATCCGCCCCAGCCTGGACGAGGTTCAGGACTGCTTGCTTCCCATCGTCAGCGCTCTTCACGGGGATCGAGAAAGGCCAGAACGGATGCTCGCCTTCGAGGATCGGGCCAGCGGCGAAGATTTCCGGAGCTACACGAGTGCCAGAGCCGACCTCCTGCTTGAGTCGGGCGATCTCGCGCAGCGGGAGATCGCCCCCCATATCGCGAACGCCCGTAACCCCATTGGCGACGAACAATGGAAAGAAAAGGTCGGGTTGGTTCTTGTTCAGGCAGTGCACGTGCATATCCCAGAGCCCTGGGATCAAGAATTTTCTGCGGGCATCCACCTTGATCGCACCAGGTGGAGACTTCATACGACTTGAGGGTTCGATGCGGGCGATCTTGTCGCCGACAATCAGAACGGACATGTCAGGCCGCGCGGGCGCCCCAGTCGCGTCAATCACAGTGACATGCTCGATAAGGATGGAGGGTCCGACGCCCGGTTGAGGTACGGCTGGGCCGGAGAACAAGGCGAAACAAACCGCGAGTCGGATGCTTAGGGCAAATCGCGCGACTCCACTCATCGAAGTCGTGTGCGGCTCCCGTAGGAATGTTGAAGAGTGGACGGCCACATACTGATTCCTCGCGGCAGGATATCGCTGATATCCCGCCGGCCCGATTGGCGTCCAGAGTATAGGTCAGTTTCAGCCTAGGGCTGCGGCGGATAGAGGAGCAGGTACTGGTAGGCGGCAGCGGCTTCGTCCTGGCTCAGGTAGTCATAGACGGGCATCCTGCCCCTGAACGGCGCTGGTGGTGTGCCCTGCACGATAGGGGCGCCTCTGGTGACTTTTCGGACGAACTCAGGAAGAGTCACCCGGGTCGTAAGGGTAGATAGAGGGGGAATTGCCCCCTCCAGGATTTCGGAGGGATCGGGATTCGGCCCAACCGCGCTGTGGCAGACGTGGCAGGTGGATTTCACGATGTGCTCACCAACCCGGTAGGACGATTCTCTCACTGTAAGCAGATTCCTTTCCGCACCGCGCACCTCGGAAAGTTGTTCCAGGTAGGGAACCAGACAGCGAATCTCTGACTCGCTCAGAGTGGGCGGGGGCATGTGTTGTCCGCCAATGTGGAGCCGTTGCCGCAAGAGAGCTTTGGAATCCTTGGCAATGGCGTTGGCATCTGACGGGCTCATCTCCCGCCCTGCCTCTTTCATCCGTTCCATGGTCGTCGCAGGAGAGGTGGCCCCGACCGGGCCGATGATCGAATTGATTTCCGGTGGCGCCCCACGGCCAAGCTCTCCGTGGCAGCCCCGGCAATTCAGACGAAACAAGTCCGAACCATGAAGTGTGACCGGGTGCGAGTCGTAACCGGGCGATAAGTGCAGTTGCCAGGAAGTGGCTTTGTTTCCTGGGGAAGGCGGCGCTGGACCTAATTCCCAGGTCCTGCCCATCCGCGTCTCGTTGAAGGGCGTGTGGATGTGGCGAATCCAGCTTTCGCCTGCCACAGCCGTTACCGCAATATCTCCAGTACTGGCCGTCTGACCATACAGCGGCGCGACGACCAGGAAAAGCCCTACCAAGATTGTCAGATGTAGGCCGTTCTTCGTCATTGCATCACCGCTTTACTACTTCTTCACGATCAGATCGACGCTGGTCGCGCCATCCGTCGTTGTGATCGTCTGGGTGGTGGGTTTGCCGTCTTCGCTCCAGGTTTTCACAGTGTAGGTGCCCGGTGGAACATCCTTGATCAAGAAACTTCCGTCAGCGCTGGTCAGTGCGAAGTAGGGCGTCGGAACCACCACAATGTAGCCAATCATGTCGGGGTGAAGATTGCACAGTAACTGCGCTGTCCCCACGTCATCAAATTCGAAGGACTTCTTTTGAGTGGGCGATACGATGGTCATGTTATGCCGGAGTCGCTTGTCGCCACTGATGGATGGCCAGAACACGTTGTGCGCGACGGTGTCTCCGTTCAGAAAGTCAACGGTGGTTCCGCGCAGAACAACCAAGGTGCGAGGGATGAAAAGCATATTGCGCTGGTCAACCGCTGCGTGTTGCGGGGGATGATCGAATTTCTTGCCCGGAATGGCATCGATGTAGACAGCAATGTTTTCGGCGGACTTCAGTCCTGCCGCCGCTACCTTACCCTTTACTTCACCGGCTCGGGCAACGCCCACAACCCAGAGCACGCCGAAAAGAATGCCAACGACACTTCGCCCAGTAGTTCTCATGTTCAGTATCCCCACTTTCAGCCCACGAATGCCGAAATGCTCCGGGCGTCATCTTCCGTGCAAGATCACCGCTGCGCGGTGATCCTTGTCACAGTTCGACGTGATCTCAAATGGGGAATTCATCCCGGGATCTTCGGGTCCGCAAACGGCAAGGCGCTCGATTTCGTCATCGGCTTCTGCGGCTCAGCTTACAATGAATGTCCGATAACAGGTATTATGTTAAGTATCGATTGGGTTGGGCTGGCTTGGACGCTCATCGCGATCGGTCCTCCGCCAACCGTAACCTTCTTCAAGTCATCCTTTGAATGTCCGGAGGCGCTTCAGGCGACATCGGCTGCCGCTGTGGACTTCCATCCCGGAAGGTCGCGTTTCAAGATCGTTTCCAACTCTTCCACTTCCGGGCGAAAGAGTTCGTAGAGTCGAGCGGCGAATTCTGAAGGCGGGTCTGCGAACGGGCGGCCTCCACTGAGAAAAAACTGACGCAGCGGTGAATCCCGAATGGCTGCCACCAGTCGGTCGAACCTTTGGGCCTTGAGCCAATCCGCCACCCGAGTCCCATTTCTGGTACGAGTGTGGCTCCTGGGATGGGTCAGGCTGTCGGAACCGTGCACCCATCGGTTCTGCAGCGGCGACAAAGCAAAGCGCGGCACGCCGATAAAGTCGGCCAGGCGATCAACGAAGGACTGGGGATCGTCGAGGAGATCGTCATAGATCGTCGCCAGCACCTGGTGGGGGCCCAATGCTTTCCGCCATGCTCTGTAGTGCGCACTATAACGGCTGGTGTTCATGAGTTCGGGATCTTGCACTATGGCCTGCTCGAAACTCCACGGAATCAGGCCATAGGCCCGCTTCAGCCGGTAAAGGGAGAGAATCCGTTCCACGGGATCGCGGAAGATGCAAACGACACGAGCGGTGGGGATAAGTTGCGCGATACGTTCGCGAGCCTCGACGGACGCAAAATAGGTAGGCGCCACTTCGCCAATGCGGCGGCCGTCGGTTTTTCGCGGGTAGTGCGCTTGATACCAATCCAGCCCCCGGTAAAAGTGAGTATCGAAGAATCGGGTCTCTTTCGTGGTCCGGGGCAAGATCACGCGCCCGCGCAGCATTTCGTAAAGCCAACTGGTTCCGGTACGAGGGGGGCCAATCACAAAAAACTCGGGAAGGTCTTCAATTGCGGACTGGCGGCCGCGCGCAGAAATGCGCTCGAACCAGGACCGTTTACGAGGATCTTCTGCCGCCCGCTGGGACGCGTCCATGTCGAATACGATTCAGTCCGATCTCTGAAATTGCGGCGAGTGGCGCTTCCCTGACGTGGCGGACGCGGGTCAATGCGTCCGGGGTTGGATGGAGGCAAGTGTAGGAAGGTTGTTCAGAAAAACAGTCAAAAACTGGCCCGGCCGATCAATTCATTGCCTGGCGAGTAAAAACTTCAAGTCGTCCTTGAACCTGGTCAGCAACTCCAAGCGTTCTGGAGTGGCCTCAACGATCTCCTGCTTGTTCTGAAAAACTTGCCGTCCGTTCTTTTCCACCAGCACACCAATCGCTTCCCCCATATGCCAACCGGGTGTGCCCAGGATTTGGAAGCCGTCGACGCCGGGGACCAACATGGCGATGCAGCCATCGCGAATCACGCCCACGCACTTCGGAAAACGATCGAAGGTCTGGAGTTCGAAGCCGGCGAGATAGATGAGCTGAAGTTGTTCGGCAGGATCCACAAGATAATTTGTAATTTGGTAATCGAGTAATTTGTAATTTGAACATTCGTTACGATAGCTGGCTATCTGGCCATCGATCACAAATTACAAATTACCAAATTACAAATTTCTACATCTTGTACCGGCCGAGGTCCTCGTCGTTGAGGTCTTCGAGCATCTTGCGGAGGTCTTCGGGCGTGAGGCGCTCGGAATTGCTAGCAGCGACCTTGGAAGATTTCAGCACGTCGTCTTCCACGAAGATGGGGCAATCGACGCGCAGGGCCAGCGCTAAGGCGTCTGACGGCCGCGAATCGATGCTGATGATGCGGCCGTCACGCTCGACCCAAATGACGGCGAAGAAGGTGTCGTCGCGCAGTTCGGTGACAACCACCTTGCGGACCTGCGATTCGAGGCCAACCAGGACGTTCTTGATGAGGTCGTGCGTCATGGGGCGCGGGGTGGTGACTTTCTCGATTTCAAGCGCGATGGCGTTGGCTTCGTAGACGCCGACCCAGATGGGCAGAACGGTGTCGCTGCCGATGTCCTTGAGAATCACGATGGGCATATTGGTGACCGGGTCCATCATGAGCCCGCGAATTTTCATTTCTACTTCCATCGTGAAACCCCTGGGGTCGTGAAGCAGCGGCCGTTACCCTTGCGGAGATTCGCCGGCGCCGACTGCCCTCCTTATACCACCATTTCTCCGAGCAGACTGTTGGGAAACCTGCCGGTAATCAGCACCGGCACGTAGCTGCCGACAACCGGACTTGCGGCGAGCGCTGTGCTGAAGTTGACGGTTTTGTTTTGCGAGGTGCGTCCGATCCATTGGTTGCGGGTCTCGTTTCTGCCCTCAACCATCACCTCAAGCTTCTGGCCCAAATGCCGGTCATTGCGAAGTTTCTGGATGTCGCGCTGGCGCTCCATGAGGACAGCCAGGCGCCGAGCTTTCTCTTCGTCGGGGATAGCATCCTCGAGTTGCAACGCGGGCGTGTTCGGACGGGGCGAGTATTTGAATGAGAACACGCCGTCATATTCGACGGTGTCGAGCAGGCTAAGGGTTTGCTGGAATTCTTCCTCGGTCTCGCCGGGGAAGCCGACGATGACGTCGCTGGTGAGGCTGATGTCGCGCTTTGCGGATTTCATCCATGCGATGCGTTCGAGGTATTGCTCGCGCGTGTAGAGGCGCTGCATGGCGTCGAGCACGCGGGTGGAACCGCTCTGCACCGGAAGGTGCACGTGGTCGCAGAGGGCGGGAACGGCATCGATGGCGTCAATGATGTCGCGGCCGAAGTCTCGCGGGTGGGACGTGGTGAAGCGCACACGGTGGATGCCAGGGACTTCGCCGACGGCGACGAGCAATTCGGCGAACGACTTCTTCCCTGCCGGATCCTTGTAGGAATTTACGTTCTGGCCGAGCAACTGGATTTCGGTGTAGCCGAGATCGGCCATCTGGCGGGCTTCGGTGAGCACGGAGCCGGAGGTGCGGCTGCGCTCTTTTCCGCGCGTGAAAGGGACGACGCAATAGGCGCAGAACTTGTCACAGCCTTCGATGATGGTGATGTATCCGCGGTGCGGGTTGGTGCGGGAGGTGAATTCCGTTTCGAAGCACTCGTCGGTCTGTCGATCGTCGAGGCCGGTGACGTGGCGGTTCCCTGCTACGATCTGCACCAGCATCTGCGGAAGATTCCGGTAAGAGGCTGATCCGCAGACCATGGAGACGTGCGGAGCACGCTCAAAAATCTTTTCGCCCTCCTGCTGCGCGACGCAGCCGAGCACGCCGAAGACCTTGCCTTGCTTCTGATATTTCTTGTAGTCGGCCAGGCGGTGGAAGACTTTCTGCTCCGCCTTGTCGCGGATGGAGCAGGTGTTATAGAGGACGAGGTCAGCCTCCTCGACGGTTTCGACCTGGCGGTAGCCCTCGGAAATGAGCGTGCCGATGACCTTTTCGGAGTCATGGACGTTCATCTGGCATCCGAAGGTCTCGAGGTAAAACTTTTTGTCGGAGTTTGCGGCCATCCTGAGTCAAGTATATCGCAGCATCGGAGGGGCCTCCGGTAACTGGTAAACCGGAGAGGGCGTCCTTTGTAATAAAAAGCTCTTAACCGCAAAGGTCGCAAAGCGTTCGCGAAGGGCGGCAGAGAAGGGCTTGGTCCCCCGGGAGGCTTGTGGTGGTGCCCTTTGAGGGTATGATCGCGACCTTTTGCGGTTAAGGGTCCCCCGCTCGCAATTTTCGGTGGTGTACGTCTATCCAGGTGTTTCTATCTCGTATACGAGGGATTGCTATGAAACGGTTGCTGATGTTCGCGGTGCTGTGCTGCACGCTGATGGCCTACCCACAAGAGAAGAAGGAGGCGAAGGCTCCCGTCACGCTGAAGAGCATCCTGCTGGAACAACTGCGCACCACGCACAATGCGAAAGACTGGTTTGTGGACGGCAACACGGCCGTCGCCGGGCTAACCCCGGAACAGGCCAGCTGGAAGGACGGCAAGGGGAATCACTCTGTGGGGCAGCTCGCCTATCACCTTGTTTTCTGGAATCAGCGTGAGCTTGCCAAGTTCAAAGGCGAGACGCCCGCGCAGTTCGACGGCAACAACGAACAGACGTTCGACAAGTTCGACGCGAAGCAGTGGACGACGATAGTACAGCAGCTCAACCAGGTCATGGCAGACCTGGAGAAATTCGTAGAAGGCGCCGACGACAAGCAGCTGGCTTCGTATGCCTCGGAGATTGCGCACATCGGCACGCACAACGCGTATCACATCGGGCAAATCGTGTTTGTGCGCAAGGAGCAGGGATCGTGGGATCCGGAGAAAGGCGTGAAGTAGCCGCTCCGGATCCCGCATTAAGTTAGCCAGCCTGAGACAGCGGTGGGCGCGTATCGATGGTCTCGTCGTTTTCCACGAAGGCCTGCATCCAGGCGAGCACGCGCTTCCAGCCTTCGCCGTGATCCTTGGCGGCTTTCACGTCGCCAGCGAATCCAGTATGGCGGAGTTTGACGGCGGTCCCCATACCAGCTTTCTGGGGACCGCGCGTCTGCAGGTTGTGGACCGGGCGCGGCTCGAGTTCCCATCGCACCACCGTGCGCGCGAGTTGGTTGAAGCTGGCCGCCCAGGTATGGACCAGCAGGCGCGGCGGGTCGACCTCGAGATATTCGCCATCGACGCGGAACGAAGTGCCGTCCGCACCGACTCCGATGCTGTGCCATTTTCCACCGGGACGCAGGTCCGCGTTGCATTCCGTGATCCGGTACATCCCGGCTTGTCCCCACCAGCGCGGCATCTGGCTGGGGTCGGTGAGTGCCTGGAAGACTCGCTCCGGCGGGGCCGCCACGAAGATCTCGGCTTCGATGGTGTCGTGGTCGGGAGTGACGGCTACGGTTGCCATAAGAATCCTTTCTATTTCTCGACAAATTTCTTGAGATCGCGCAGGACGCCGGGCCAGCCGCCGGAGTAATCCTTGCGGGCAACGGGCAGGTCGGCGAGGCCGCTGTGCGTGACGCGCACCAGCGTTCCGCCCTTGCTGGCGGCAAGTTCCCACCGGACGACAGTGTGTTGCGCGGGGCGATCGTGCCAGTTGGCGATCCAGGTGTAGGCGAGAACGCGCGGCGGATCGTATTCGAGGACCTCTCCGTCGCAGTGAAATTTGCTGGTCCCGTTGATGTTTATTTTTGTCGGGCGCGTGTCGTAAGTCCAACTTCCACCTTTGCGCGGCTCGAGCGAGAACGATTCGATCTGACAGTCGTCGCTGGTCCACCACTGCATGACCTGCTTCTGATCGACGAGCGCCTGGAAGATCCGCTCGGGCGGCGCAGCGACATGAATCTCGCTGACTAGCGCGTCCTGGTTGGGGGTGATCACGGTCGAAGCCATGCGATATCTCCTTGACTAATTCTTCTCGGCAAACGATTTGAGAGCCTCAAGCAGGCCGGGCCAGCCCTCGCTGTAGGCCTTGCACTCGTCGGGCATGTTGCCGAGACCGCTGTGCGTGACCTTCACACGCGTGCCGTTGGCGGTCGGCGTCAACTCCCAGCGCACCAGCGTCGGGTGCGACTGGTCCTTGTGAAAGTTCGCAAACCACGTGTAAGCCATGCCGCGCGGAGGATCGAACTCGACGACCTCGCCGTGATGGTCGTAGTCCTTTCCGCTGGCGGTTTCGTGCGAGGTGAAGTTCCAGCGTCCGCCGACGCGCGGCTCGAATTCCCAGCGGGTCATCTGATAGGCCTCGTTGGCGCCCCATTGCAACGCTTGCTCGCGCGTAGTCAGCGCTTGGAAGACGCGCTCGGGAGGCGCGGCGATCTCGACTTCCGAGATCACCGCATCCCGGTCAGGCGTGATGATTGCTTTGGCCATGATGCTCCCTCGTGTCGGGTTATTACATTGACGCCTTGACGCGAGCAAGTTCGAAGTGTTCCTTCATCTGCTTGCCGTCTTCCTGCACGAAGGTCCAGTCCTCAGTGTGGTGGTTGGCGTCCGCGATGGTGAGGACGAGGTGATCCATGTGGCTGGCCTTGGGGCTCGACATATTGGTGCCGTCGATGAAATTGAATGTGATGGTCTTGCCATCGGGCGACGCGCTGGCTTGCATGCGCGGCTGGTTGCCGGCGCCGCAGTAGTGCGTCATGAGCACGCGGTCGTTGTCCATGTGGAACATCGTGATCATGTCTTCGTCACCGAGGATTTCGCTAAGCAGGGCGGAGCCACCGGAGGTCGGGCGGAAGACAACTTTCACTGAGCGGTCGCTGTTGGTCTTCCCTTCCCAAGTGCCGTTCAGCGCTTTCAGATGTTCGAAGGTGGCTTTGGCGTCAGACTGGGCGAGGGCTGGGACGGCCAGCAGAATTATCAGCGCGGCTGCGGTTCGAAGGTGATTCATTTTTGGATCACTCCTTTTCTTCAATTTGAGATCGTGGGGGTCGGTTCGCGGCACCCTGAGTTCTATTCCGCGTTTCAGCTTTTTCGTTTGCCTGCACGGGTAGGTCTCCGATGCGACGTTCGCGCGGAGGCGGCCTCGGTCTCTTTTGCATACTCCGTTTCCACGAAGGCCTTCAGGTTCGCCAGGCTCGTGGACCAGAAGCTGCGGTACTGATCAAGCCACGAGTCGACAGCGCGCAGCGGTTCCGGGTTCAGGTGATAAAAGCGGTTGCGCCCCTCGCGATGTTCGTCAACCAGGTGAGCGCGGCGAAGCAGGCGCAGGTGCTTCGAAATGGCAGGCCGGGAGATCGGAAACGCCTGGGCAATCTGACCAGCGGGCTGGCGGCCTTTGCGCAGCAGGTCGAGCACGGCCCGGCGGGTGGGGTCGGCCAACGCGTTGAAGGTCGTCTCTGGAGAATACGTAACCAATTGGTTCCGCATAATGCGTAACTTTACGGTTACATGAGTTCAGATGTCAAGGGGATTTTTTTGAGGGTCCGGCGGGGAAAAGGCTTTAAACCGCAAAGGTCACTAAGAAAGACCGCTAAGGGCGCGAAGGACGCAATGACGCGCCCCCCGCAGCAGGTAAACTGACACAAAATCCAGCAGGAGACTTCCATGATTGCGAACCGCTCGGTCCCGCGCAGCACCGTAATTCCGGAACTTCCCTACCCCGACGTGCGGGGCGCGGCGGCGTGGCTGTGCGATGCCTTCGGCTTCAGCGTCCGCATCCTGATTGGAAATCACAGAGCCCAACTGAATGTGGGCGACGGGGCGATGGTCGTGACCGAGCAAGACCGCGATGCGAAGAAAAAGGGCGGCATGTCGGTAATGGTGCGCGTGCCCAATGTGGATCAACACCATGAACATGCGCAGCAGCATGGTGCGCTGATTTTGCGGCCGCCCAAGGATTATCCGTACGGCGAGCGGCAGTACTCGGCGGAGGATTTCAACGGCTACGTGTGGACTTTCACGCAATCGATTGCGGATGTGCGGCCCGAAGATTGGGGCGGGGAGTCTGGGGAGTTGTAACGTGGCTCCGCATAGCTTTTTAGCCGCTACGGTCGCAAAGAAAGGCCGCCAAGGACGCGATGGAATGCGGAGGCTTTCGCGGGTACGAGCGGGTCGAAGATCTGGCCGCAGTCGCTGAAGCGCAATCCAGTCGCAGGCTGGTGGCAGGAGTGAACTCGTGCCCTTCCCTTTTTCTTTCAAGCTTCATTCCGATCCGCAGAGGTCGCCCGAAGGTGTTTGCGGAGCCGGGGGATACCCTTCCTTTTTTCTATTCGGATTTCCGTTCTGAGTCGCTTCGCAGGCCGGTCAACTATTTGTTCCCGTTAGTCACGAGGTCCAGGAATTTCTGGTGAACGCGCGTGTCGTCGCTGAGTTCAGGATGAAACGTGGCCGCCATGGCCTTCCCTTCTCTCACGACCACTGGATCGTTTCCTTCAGTCGCGATCACTTCCACGCCGGGGCCCATGTGTTCGATCCTGGGGGCACGGATGAAGACCATCTCCAAGGGAGACTCGCCCAGTTTGCCTGTGCGAATCGAGCTGTCAATCTGGCGGCCGTAGGCGTTGCGGCGGATGCGGATATCGAGCGCGCCGAGGCCAGGCTGGTCGGGATTAGTGACCTCTTTCGCGAGCATGATGGCGCCGGCGCAGGTGCCGAAGGTAGGTTTCGCGCGCACGAAGTCCTTGAGTTTGGCGAATCCCTGCTCGCCTAGAATCTTAAGAAAAGCACCGGATTCGCCGCCGGGGATGACGAGGCCGTCGATTTGGTCGAACTGCTCGGGTTTGCGAACCAGCAGAACATCCGCGCCGAGTTGTTCGAGGCGCTTCTTGTGAGCGTCGAAATCGCCTTGCACTGCCAGTACGCCAATGATCATCTGTGCCCAGTCCCTGAAGATCAAAATCCCCACCCTAGCGCAAAAAGCGCGCTAGGATGGGGCACCCTCGTATACCAACTCCCTTTACCAACCGCGCGTTTGCAGCATGTGGGCTTCGTCGAGACCTGATACCGCGAGACCCTTCATCGCGCCCACCAGGTCTTCGCTCACTTCAAGTAATACTTTAGGGTCTTGGTAATGGGTTGCAGCGCGAACGATCGCCTTGGCCCGCTTCTCGGCTTCGACCGGATCGGCGAACTCGGTCGAGTTCTTCATGAAGATTCCCGAGCCTACAAACACGGCTTCTGCGCCCAGTTGCATGACCAGCGAAGCATCCGCCGGCGTCGCGATGCCGCCCGCCGAAAAATTCGGCACGGGCAGCTTCCCTTCTTTGGCCACCATGCGAATCAATTCGTATGGCGCGCCGTGCTCTTTGGCTTTGGCGTACAGCTCTTCCTCGCCGAGCACGGTGAGAATCTTCATCTCCTGAACGATCTGCCGGATGTGCTTTACGGCATGCACGACGTCGCCAGTGCCGGCTTCGCCCTTGGTGCGGATCATGGCTGCGCCCTCGGCGATGCGCCGGAGAGCCTCGCCCAGATTGCGCGCGCCGCATACGAAGGGCACCTTGAAGGCGTGCTTGTCGACGTGATGCGCTTCGTCGGCCGGGGTCAGCACTTCGGACTCATCGATGTAGTCGACACCGAGCTCTTGGAGAATCTGCGCCTCGGCGAAATGGCCGATCCGGCACTTGGCCATCACCGGGATCGACACGGTGGCCATGATCTCGCGAATCTTCTTGGGGGAAGCCATGCGTGCCACGCCGCCCTCGGCTCGAATCTGCGCGGGGACGCGCTCGAGCGCCATGACCGCGACGGCTCCGGCGCGCTCGGCAATTTCGGCCTGCTTGGCGTCGGTGACGTCCATGATGACGCCGCCCTTGAGCATCTCGGCGAGGCCGGTTTTCAGGCGCAGGCTGGTGGAATGTCCATTCTTCGATCCGTTGCTGTCTGACATGACGCGCTCCTTGAACCGGGAGTTTGCGGGCATGGTGGCGCCGCAGGGTGGTTCGTTGACTAAACTGATGGTAGCGGAAGATTGGTATTGTTAGACCATCCATTTACGGTATTCTTTCCATACCACTTTTATGGCGCGTGAGATCACTGCGTTCCCCCTCAGTTTGCCGGAGCCACCGGCCCGCGGAAACCTGTACCGCTGGCTGTACGGTGAGCTGCGTAGCGCTATTCTCGATGGCCGCCTGCGGCCGGGGTCGCGCTTGCCAGCGACGCGCGATCTGGCTTCTGCGTACAGGCTCTCGCGCGCCACCATCGTGACGGCATTCGATCAATTGAAATCAGAGGGGTATGTCGAGGGGCGTTCTGGGTCGGGAACCTACGTCAGCCAGGTGCTGCCCGAGCATCTGCTCGACGTGTGTGGGCCGCATCTGGAGAAAAAGCTGCCGCATCGACGAATCGCGCTCTCTGCGTACGCTCGGCGACTGCAGCCCTTCCGCGGGACGATGGCTCGTCCAATTCGTGCGTTTCGTGCGAACCAGGGGGCGCTCGAGTTGTTTCCGACGGACTTATGGGCGCAAGTGGCGGCGCGACGTTTGCGGCGGGTCTCCGCGAGCTTGCTGGCTGGCGGCGAGGCGCTCGGCTACCGTCCGCTGCGCGAAACGGTAGCCGCATATTTGAACAGCTCGCGCGGGGTGAAGTGCACGGCGGAGCAGGTGTTGATTCTATCGGGGGCGCAAGAGGCGCTCGATCGCACGGCTCGGATCCTGCTCAATCCCGGGGAGTCCGTCTGGATGGAGGAGCCCGGCTATCCCGGGGCGGGCGTCGTTTTCCGCGCAGTGGGAGCGCGCATTCGTCGCGTGGCCGTTGACCCTGAGGGGCTGGCTTTCGAGAGCGGCCGCAAAAAATGGGCAGCACCGCGGCTGGTCTATGTCACTCCGGGTCACCAGTTCCCTCTCGGAGTCACGATGAGCCTGCGTCGCAGGCTTGCGTTGCTCGAATGGGCGCGGCGATCGGGAACGCTGATTTTTGAGGACGACTACGACAGCGAGTATCGATACTCGGGGCCTCCGATTCCCGCGATGCAGGGACTCGATCGCTCGGGCGTGGTCATCTTCGCTGGCAGCTTCAGCGCGGTGCTGTTCCCTGCCCTGCGGCTGGGCTACCTGGTGGTGCCTTCGGAGATGGTGGACGTGTTTGCAGCCGCGGAGTCGGTCAGTACGCACCATCCTCCGCTGCTCGAGCAGGCCGTGCTGTGCGACTTCATCACCGAGGGACATTTCGCGCGGCATATCCGGAGGATGCGCGAGATTTATGCGGAGCGGCTACAAGTGCTGCTGGAGAGTGCGAAGGAGAAGTTATCCGAAGCGCTGGAGATTTCGAATGTTGAAGCGGGATTGCAGACGGTGGGGTGGCTGCGGCCTGGGCTACGCGCGCACCGTGTGGCTGCGTCCGCAGCCTCTCGCAACGTAGAGGTTGTGCCGCTGGACGTATATGCGTCCGGGCGGTCACGGCGGGAGGGGTTGGTTTTGGGATTCGCGGCGGTGGATCCGCGGGAGCTGCGGCGGGGGGTGGAGGAGTTGGCAAGAGTGCTGGCTTGAGGTAATAGGCTTCGCAGTCTTCCCGCATCAAAATTGCTGCGCATGCGCAGCCTCGACGGGCGAGGACGCGCGTCGGTCCATCGACAAATCAAGCGGCTCTACTTGTCCACGAACTTGGCGAACATGCGCTTGGGGTCGATGGCGATGAACAAGCCCCGGCTGCGGGCTAGCGGTTCGCCTTTCTGATTCAGAATTTCCGCCCTGTTGATGTGCTTTCGTCCGCGGACTTTCACCTCGCGGGATTCCACCCGCAGCGGTTTGTTCAAAGGAACCGGCTTCAGGTAATTCACGGTGATTTCGGAAGTCAGCGCAATGACGTGGCGAAGCTTGTTCACCTTGCCCATGGCTTCATCGAGAATGGTCGCGATGATGCCGCCGTGGCAGTGGCCGGGCGGTCCGGTGAAGCGCTTGCCGAGGCGGAATCGGCACACGAAGCAGTCGCGCTCCTCATCGTAGGTGAACTTCAAACGCATGCCTTCGGGATTGTTTCGGCCGCAACCGAAACAGTAATTCTTCTGCAAACGAACGTAGCGAGTGTCGTGGCCGCGTCCGCGGGTGCTGGTCGCCATACGGGGATGATTGTAGCGTGACGACCGACGGAGGCTTGCCGAGCACTCAACTACTTGCGCAAGAAGGCGCTTGCGTTTGTCACATCCCGCTGTGATAGACTTTGCGGCCATCCGCAGTTTTTCGTTTGATTCGCGGGTGCGGTGTGAGGAAAATCGACCCTTGGGAGGTCGTTGTAGATGGGCCTCGCTCTTCTGGCAGTTATCTGGTTGATCACCTTCGTCAGCACATACTTCTTTATCTGGCACCCGTGGTGGTTGCCGGCGGGCGCGTCGGCGGCGGCTGCCGGCATCGATCACCAGTTCGTGAACACCTACGTAATCATGGGCGTGGTGTTTGTGCTGGCGCAATGCTCGCTGGGGTATTTCGTGTGGAAGTACCGGGATCGCGGATCGGCTCCCCCGGCGGAGTACTCGCACGGGAACACCACCATGGAGGTCGTGTGGACGGTGTTGACGGCGATTCTGTTCGTTGGGATGAACCTGATGGGCAGCAAGATCTGGGCGGCGGAACGTTTTGAGCCGGCGGGTGCTTCCGCAATTCCGGTAGAGGTCACCGGCATGCAGTTTGCCTGGTACTTCCGCTATGCGGGCCCCGACGGGAAGTTTGGACTCACGAATCCGACGTTAATGGATCCCTCGTCCGGCAGCGAGGCCGCCATCGGATTGGACACCAACGACCCTGCGTCGAAGGATGACGTGGTCACTGGGACGATGATGTTGCCGGTCAACCGACAGGTCGACCTTACGTTGCGAGCCGTCGACGTGATTCACAGCTTCTTCGTTCCCAGCATGCGCTTCAAGCAGGACGCGGTTCCTGGACTTGCGATTCACATGCACTTCACGCCCACCCAGGTCGGTGACTATGAAATCGCGTGCGCCGAACTTTGCGGGCTCGGACACTACAAGATGCATGGCATGCTGAAGGTCGTCAGCCAGGAAGACTTCGACAAGTGGCTCGCCGCGCGGGAGGCGGAGAAACAATAATGGCTACCTCGGAAGTAGTGCACGCGCACGTGGCCCCGCAGGGCTTCATTCGGAAATATATCTTTAGCCTTGATCACAAGGTGATCGGCCTCCAGTATTTTTTCCTGGCACTGACGGCGGTTTGGGTGGGCATGATTCTGTCCTTGTTTATGCGCATCCACCTGATCTGGCCGGATGCCAACCTGCCCCTGATCGGTCACATTCAGCCGGAAGCGTATTTAAGCCTGCTTACGATGCACGGCACCATCATGGTGTTCTTCGTGCTCACGACCGCGCCGCAAGGCGGGTTTGGCAATTATTTTCTGCCCATTCAGATCGGCGCGCCCGACATGGCCTTCCCTGTCCTGAACATGCTGTCGTTCTGGACGACGTTCGTGGCGTTCGTGATCATGCTGGCTTCGTTCTTCGTGGCCGGCGGCGCGCCGCTACATGGCTGGACGGGATATCCGCCGCTGAGCGCTCTGCAATCTGCCGGACCCGGCGAAGGGCTCGGTGCGGACCTCTGGATCACGAGCATTGCCATCTTCTGCGCCGCCTCGCTGATGGGCGCGCTGAACTTCATCACCACCACGCTGGACCTCCGTGCCAAGGGCATGACCATGATGCGAATGCCTTTGACTGTCTGGTCGTGGTTCATCACCGCGATTCTTGGACTGTTGGCATTCGGGGTTCTGCTGTCGGCGGGAATCCTGCTGTTGATGGATCGCAATCTCGGTACCAGCTTCTTCCTGCCCGTCGTTGTCGTGAACGGGCAAATGACGGCGCACAAGGGCGGATCTCCCTTGCTGTGGCAGCACCTGTTCTGGTTTTTTGGTCATCCCGAGGTGTACATCGCGATTCTGCCCGGCATGGGCGTCGCCTCGCAGGTCTTGTCGACGTTCTCGCGCAAGCCAATCTTCGGCTATCGGGCCATGGTGTACGCGATGCTGGCGATCGGGTTCCTGGGCTTCATGGTCTGGGGACACCACATGTTCATGAGCGGGATGAGCCCCTACTCGGCGTTTGCATTCTCTCTTCTGACCATGGCGATCGGTGTTCCGTCGGCGATCAAGACTTTCAACTGGCTGGGAACCCTCTACAAGGGACGCGTACGTTTCTATTCGCCCATGCTGTTCGCGATCGGCTTCGTCTCATTGTTCGTGTCGGGGGGCCTCAGCGGACCGTTCCTGGCGCAACCGACGCTGGATATCCCGCTGCATGACACCTACTTCGTCGTGGGCCACTTCCACCTGATCATGGGCGTGGCAGCAATCTTCGGAATCTTCGCTGCAACCTACTACTGGTTCCCGAAAATGTTTGGGCGGATGATGAACGAGGGAATGGGAAAAATCCATTTCTGGCTGACCTTCATCGGAACCTACGCGATTTTCATGCCCATGCACTACCTGGGCATGGCGGGACATCCGCGGCGCTACTCGCAGCTGACGGAATTGGCCTATCTCCACCCGCTGATCCCCGTCCAGAAATTCATGACTTACGCTGCGTTCATTACGATCGGCGCGCAGCTGATTTTCGTCTTCAATCTGTTCTGGAGCATGTTCAAGGGTGCTAAAGCATCGGACAATCCATGGGATGCCACTACTCTCGAGTGGACTACCGCCACACCGCCTCCGCATGACAATTTCGGAGGGCACACTCCGGTCGTACACAACGGTCCGTATGAATATGGCGTCCCAGGAGCGGCGCGCGACTTCGTGATGCAAACCGATCCTGCGATCGGAGCATCGCACTAGACCAGAAAACAGGTATGTCAACCTTGGCGCCGAATCTTGCATTCAAAGACCCAAGAGCCCGCGATGCGGGTGGTGGCAGTCCTCCGTCTTATGGCGGAGGAGGTGATGGCAACGATAGCGGCGCTGGCAATGAAGCATTCAATTATGGTGAACGCCTGCGTCGAGCGCGCCTCGGTCTGGTATTGGGCCTGACCGCAATCTTCATGCTCTTCGTTGGATTCACCAGCGCCCTGCTGGTGCGCAAAGGATTGCCGTCGTTCGATGCGGTGACAAACACCTACTCGCGCGATTGGGTGGCGATCCGGCTGCCGTACGCATTGTTGATCATTAACACGTGTGTATTGTTGCTGAGCAGCCTCACCATGGAGTTTGCTCGACGGGCGATCACGAGGCGGGCGGCGTTGGCGCCGGTGAAATTGATTCCAGGAGTCTCGCTTGGCGACGAGCGTGGCTTTCCCTGGCTGGGCGCAACCGTCGTCTTGGGCCTTGGTTTTTTGGCTGGACAGCTCCTGCTTTGGGAAGTCCTTCGCGAACACAGTTTCTTCGTGAACACGAGTCCCAGCAGTTCGTTCACGTACCTGCTCTTCGCGACTCACGCGGTTCACCTGGCGGGCGGGGTCATCGCGCTGATGTATGCTGCCTCCGCGGCATGGTTCCTTCACAAGCCCGTGGAAGCACAGCGGATTGTCGTGGATGTTACGGCCTGGTACTGGCACTTCATGGCTTTGCTGTGGATTTACATTCTGTTTTTGCTGATCGTGATTCGATAGCTCTCCAAGGAGACGCCTAACGATGGCAACGGTGCAACCCGCAGTCCACGACACACAGGGCGCTTACGAACCCTCCCTGTTTGGCACCTATTCGAAAAAGACCGGAATGTGGCTGTTCCTGGCTTCCGACTCCCTGACCTTCGGGGCATTGTTGTTCGCTTACAGTTACGGCCGGATCTCGAATCCAGCGTGGCCCACGCCTTTCGGAAAAGAGAGCATCGCCAACGCAACCGTCATGACGGCCTGCTTGCTCTCGAGTTCGCTGACGATGGTATTGGCGGTGATGGCAGCGAATCGTGGCGACCGCCCCTGGACGCGGAATTGGCTGCTAGCCACGATGTTTTTCGGAGCGGCATTTACCGTCCTGCACGCGATGGAATGGACCCGGCTGATCGCCGACAAGATGACCCCGTCGGGTAATCCGTGGTCGTCGGTACCCCTGTTCGGGGGAACTTTCTTCACGCTCACCGGCATGCATATGCTGCACGTTACTATCGGCGTGATCTATCTGGGCGTCATTGCCCTTCGCAAGAAATTCTTGCCCATCTTGCTGGCTCTGTGGCTGGTCGGGTGGTTGGTGACGCCCGCGGCCAGCATCTTCCACAATGGAATTCACGTATTGCTGATAGGCGCGATCGTCTCGGCGATCGTTCTGTTCTTGAAGCCCAGGGATTACGACGCCAACGACGTCGAGGTTTCAGGCCTGTACTGGCACTTTGTTGATCTCGTCTGGATGTTTATCTTCCCGCTGGTGTACCTGATGTCCACCAAGGTGTAGTCGACCGACGGAGAGGCTTATACCATGCACGACACGACCGCGGCACACGGAGAAAGCAAGGTTACCTATCTTTGGGTGTGGGGGGCACTCCTGCTTCTCACGGCAGTGGAGGTTGTTCTCGCCTACAAGCAGATTCTGCATCCCGTACAGATGCTCGAAGTGCTCCTGGTCCTGTCCGTGATCAAAGCGGGATTGATCACCATGTACTTCATGCACCTCAAGTCCGAACTGCCGCGTATGCGCTGGCTGCTCACCGTATCCGTTACCGCCTGTTTTTTTCTGATGTGGGTATTTTTCTTTCGCGATGCGGACCGTATTCTGACGTTGGGAGTGAAATGAAAAAGCACGTTCTTATCGCGATCTTGGCCATGGGCTGGTGGGTTCTTCCTGCGTACGGTCAAGGCTGCGCCATGTGCTACGCAAACGCCACTGGCGCTACCAAGGATGGGCAGCGCGCTATCAGCCGAGGTGTCCTCGTATTATTGCTCCCGCCCCTCGGATTCATGAGCATCGGTGTCGGCCTCGCCTTCCGTTACGGAAAACGCCGGGACCAAGAGCGGCATTAAGGAATAATCCAACCACTTCATCTAGATCATCCATGCCGATCCTGGATGAGTGGACTCGCACATCTCTCCTTCGAATTCCGGCACGGCGTCCACTTCGTCTGCACGCAACAAGCGCAGGATTTCCCTCGCCCATTCCGACTGCGCCGATCCGTCGCACGCGACAAAAATGAGACTGGCGTCTTTCAATAATCGCGCTTCATAGCGCTGGGCGGCAAGCGCGGGAATCCCCAAATTGGTTAACGGACCGCGTCCACTGGCAGCGGGCTGGCAGTGTCCGCAGGCCAACGCCCGGAGAAATTCGCGGGATCCAACGAACAATCCGACACCCGGAATGACCACACCACCGAAAGTGGCCAGCCACGCTACCAGGCGCTCACATCGTCTTTCGGCCGACAATTCCCGCGGCGCGGATTTCAGGGTGCGCACTTCGTCAGCTAACGGATGCGCGGGAGACAGGAACACACAGATGTCCAGGCTCTGAAAACCAGCAGCGTTCAGTGAACTCACAACTTCGTCAACGCGGGCATCCGTCGGAAAGATTCCGTAGGCCGCCGTCTTCATCTGAGGGAAATCCACTTCTTCTCTCCTCCTTAAGATTCCTATAATTCTCGAGAATGAGCGCACGGGTCGCGCGCGGGGATGGGTGATCTTCGATTTTTCATTGCATCACAATTGCCAAAACTCTTCTCTACTCGATGCACTGTAGACCAAGACGCCATCGCAACTCAGGAGGTAGGTTTTGCGCAGTGCTTCGGCAGATTGTTCATCCTGTGGAAATTCTGACCGCGAAAGATTTTCCCAAAAGGCAGTGGAAAGTTCACGACAGCGATCTTTCTGACAAAAATTCAACCGTATTTTCAGTGCTCAAGGTTGGCAGGCGTCTTTGGCACGATGCTTGCACTTATCACGAGTAATAAGAGCAGTGAAAATTTCTTCCAGGAGGCTTTTCATGAAGAACTATTTCGTCCGTGGATCGGTACTTGCCCTGACCCTGGGCGTCGCCAGTATGGGTTCGCTGTATGCACAGAATGCGCAGCCGTCGCAGCAAAACGATCCGCGCACAGCGCAGCCGAGCCAGTCGCAACCGGCCCCGAACGACGCGCAGGCCTCGCAGACTTCCGCCAATCAAGGCTCCAAGGAATTCACGGGAACGATCGTGAAGGAAAAGGGCACCATGATGTTGAAGGATGCTGCCTCCAACGTCAGCTACAAGGTTGACGACGACAGCAAGGTGAAAGAGTACGAAGGCAAACAGGTTAAGGTGACGGGTACGTTGGACTCCTCGACCAACGTGATCCACGTCGACAGCATTCAGGTAATCTCCTAACGCGTTTCGCCAACTAGGTTCGTAAGAGCGGACGGCGCGCTCGACATGAAGATCGGGTGCGCCGCTCTATTTTCAGGAGGAAACCCATGACAACGCGATACGATCCGCGCACTGCCATCACATTTCTTCTTGCAGGGCTGGGCGTCGGCGCCATGCTGGCGATGATCCTTGCTCCACGCCACGCTGAAATGTCCATTCCACTTGATCGCCCAATCAACCTTACGGCGCGGGATTCACACTGGTCGCGTGCCGTATAATAAAGGGATTCCGTAAGCTTGCCGGACCGGTCTGTGCCCCTTCTGGGGAGGGTAGACGGTCGCAGCGCGAGGCTTACGGCGGTCCCTGTAGATGTCCACAGAAAACATCGTTGTTCGTGGCGCTCGCGTCCACAACCTGAAAAATATCGACTTCACGATCGGCCACAACTCACTGACCGTGGTAACCGGTGTGTCGGGCTCGGGGAAATCCTCGCTCGCCTTCGACACGATCTATGCCGAGGGGCAGAGGCGTTACGTCGAGTCGCTTTCCGCCTACGCGCGCCAATTCCTTGAGAGGATCGAGAAACCCGAGGCCGATCAAATTGACGGCATTGCCCCGGCCGTTGCCATTCGGCAGAAGAATTCCACCCGCAATCCGCGGTCGACCGTCGCAACTGCCACCGAGATTTACGACTACCTACGACTGCTATTTGCGCGAGTCGGCAGAACTTTCTGTATCAAATGCGGGCAGGAAGTGAAGAAAGACGCCGTTGACGAAGTGGCTGACGCCATTCTGGGCATGGAGGAAGAAACGCGTTTGCAGGTGCTCTTCCCTCTGCAAACCGATAGCGTCCGTCCGGCTGAAGCCGAAAAGAAGGGCCGGAGAAAGAAGAGCCCGCCGGCAGCCTCTCGTCTTCCCACCGATCTCCTGAAAACACGCCTCCTGGATCTGCGTACCCGGGGCTTTAATCGCCTTTATCAGGATGGCCAGATCTTTGAATTCTCTACTCCTGAGTCATTGCTCGACATCAACTTTGGCGCTCCGGTATTCGTTCTCGTCGACCGCTTGGTGGTCGCGGCCGATGCGCGCCCCCGAATTGTCGATGCGATTGAGACGGCTTACCGCGAGTCCGGCGAAGTAATCTTCGAAACGGCGCCGCGCGAGGGTGAAGAACCGCAACGCCTGCGTTTCAGCCAGCGGTTCGAGTGCAAACGGGACCACCTTCGCTACGAAGAGCCCGAACCGATTTTGTTTTCGTTCAACAATCCCTATGGTGCGTGTCCTCGCTGCCAGGGCTTTGGGAACACCATTGACTTCGATCTGGACCTTGTAATCCCCGACAAATCGAAATCCCTCAACGAGGGCGCCATCGAGCCTTGGACCAAGCCCAAATATCGACCACTGTCCACGGAACTCAAGCGCTTCGCGAAGCAGGTGAAGATCCCGCTCGACCTGGCGTGGTCCGACCTTGACCCTGAGCATCAGAAACTAATCGTCGACGGCGAGGGCAAGTTTCCGGGCGTGCGGGGCTTTTTCAATCACCTGGAGCGCAAGAAGTACAAACTGCACGTGCGCGTCTTCTTGAGTCGCTACCGTGGCTATTCCGTGTGTACAACCTGCGGCGGCGCCCGGTTGCGCCCCGAAGCGCAACAGGTCAAGATCAACGGGCGGAATATCTGCCAGGTTTGCAGCATGACGGTCGAGCAGGCGTGCGACTTTTTCCAATCGCTGGACCTGCGGCCGCAGGAAGCCGCGATCGCCGATAAATTGCTTGTGGAAATTCGCGAGCGCCTGCGCTTTCTGAATGACGTCGGACTCGAGTACCTCACGCTTGACCGGTTAGCTTCGACACTCTCCGGCGGTGAAGCTCAGCGTATTCAACTGGCCACCTCGTTGGGTTCCCGGCTGGTGGGCACGTTGTATGTCCTGGACGAGCCGTCGATCGGTCTCCACAGCAGGGACACGCATCGCCTCATCAGGATCCTGCACGACTTGCGCGATCTGGGGAACACCATCCTGGTCGTTGAGCACGATCCGGACATCATGAAGTCCTCGGATCGCATTCTCGATCTTGGTCCCGGAGCGGGCGAGAACGGCGGAAGAGTCATCGCAACCGGGAGCTATGCGGAGATCAAAAAGAATCCGGCGTCGTTGACGGGCCGATACCTCTCCGAAGAATTGCGCATCCCGATGCCGGGAACACGGCGCAAGCCCGGACCTCAGCAGCTCAAGATTCGCGGGGCGCGAGCGCACAACTTGAAGTGCATCGACCTGGATATCCCGTTGAATATGACGGTGGCTATCACGGGCGTCTCGGGTTCCGGAAAGTCCAGCCTGTTGCATGACGTGCTCTATCAGGCTCTCTGCACAGCCAAGAAGCAGACCAACGGAACCGCCCCGCCGGCGCCCGCTTGGGACAGCATCGAGGGCGCGGACTACCTGGATGAGGTGGTCTTGGTCGATCAGTCCCCCATCGGGCGCACCCCGCGTTCCAACCCCGTCACCTACATCAAGGCGTTCGACGGAATTCGGGATCTCTTCGCTTCCCTACCCGAGGCACAGAAGCGAGGCTTCAGTGCTGGTCATTTCTCGTTCAACATACCCGGAGGGCGCTGCGAGACCTGCCAGGGGGACGGGACCGTTACCGTTGAGATGCAGTTCCTGGCAGACGTTGAACTGGTCTGCGAGGAGTGCAAGGGAACGCGCTACAAGCCGCAGGTTCTCGATGTGCGCTATCGCGGCAAAAACATTCATGCAGTCCTGAACTTGACGGTCAAAGAGGCTCTGAAGTTTTTCGCCGAAGTTCCAAAGATCACAGAGAAACTGCGAGTCCTGGAAGAAGTCGGCCTTGGCTACCTGCGCCTTGGACAGTCGGCGACGACGCTCTCCGGGGGCGAAGCCCAACGCATGAAGCTGGCGGCGCACCTGCAACCGACTGGCCGTGAAATCGGGCGTCCCGCAGCCGGGGCCAGCATTCTGCAACGGAAGCGGCGTTTTCTTTATATCTTCGATGAGCCGACCACCGGCTTGCATTTCGACGATGTCAGCAAACTTCTTTCCGCTTTTCGCCGTCTAATTGATGCGGGAGGCTCGATCGTCGTCATCGAGCACAACCTGGAAGTCATCAAGACGGCGGATTGGGTGATCGACCTCGGGCCCGAAGGCGGTGAGCGTGGCGGATACGTCGTGGGCGCGGGCACTCCCGAGACGATTGCGACGTTGCCGGCTTCTTATACGGGCAAATATCTCGCCACCATTCTTCATGGCAACGGAACGTCCCCGTTCAATGGGCACAAGTAGACAACTACGGCGCTGGATCGGCGCGCTCCTACTCGCCGCGACCTCGGTCCAAGCGCAAACTTCCTCGAGCAAGACCGTGCGGCATCATCGCGTGGCTGAGGTGGATGCGTCGCAACCTCCCGAACTCGCACAGGCCGAAGCCGCCATCGAGAAGAAAGACTATGCCACCGCAGAGCCGCTTCTGAAGAAAGTGGTGTCTGCCCAACCCACGAATTATCAAGCCTGGTTCGATCTGGGATTCGTTTCTAACGCGCTCGGCAAGATCGACGATGCCATTGCTGCATATCGCCAGTCGGTCGCCGCCAAGCCCGATGTTTTCGAATCGAATCTGAACCTGGGATTGACGATGGCGAAGAGCAAGCAGCCGGGCGCCGAGGAATTCTTGCGGGCCGCGACCCGGCTGAAACCTCAAGCTCATGTGGATGAAGGTCATGCGCGTGCCTGGTTGGGTCTAGGCCACCTGCTCGAGCAAACCGATCCACCCGCGGCCATCGAGGCTTTTCGTCAGGCCGCTGCGCTTCAGCCGAAGGACCCCGAGGCCCACCTGTCCGCGGGCGTACTGCTGGAGAAGGACAACAAGTTTGCGGATGCAGAGGAGCAATACAAGCAAGCACTCAGTCTCGATCCCTCGTCGCAAGATGCCCTGGTAGGCCTGGCAAATGTCTACATGCGAGGGCAGCGCTTTCCGGAAGCGGAGGAATATCTGCGCAAAGTCGTGACCCAGCGTCCCCATGAAGCGGCACCGCATATTCAGCTGGGACGAGTGCTGGCCGCCGGTCAGAAGTATGACGAGGCAGCCGTCGAACTGCAGGCCGGGCTGAAGATCGCCCCGGCAGATTCTTCCGCACAAGCAGACTTAGCCGAAGTGTTCTTTCAGGGCGGCAAGTACGCCGAGGCAGAAGCGCTATACCGGTCGTTGCTCGCCTCGCGCGCGCAGGATGCCGAACTTCACCACCAGCTCGGCCAGGCCCTGTTGAAGCAGAAAAAATTCCCCGACGCCAAACAGGAGTTCATGGCGGCGTTGAAGCTGAAACCGGATTGGGGAGCCGCTTACGGCGATCTGGCTGTGGCCGCAAACGAGATGCAGGATTACGCGTTGGCCATCAAAGCTCTCGACCTGCGCGCCAAATATTTGCCAGAAATACCGGTGGGCTACTTTCTACGCGCCACCGCTTACGACCACCTGCGCAATTTCCCTGAGGCGGCCGCCAACTATCATCTCTTCCTTCAAGTAGCCAATGGGAAGTATCCTGATCAAGAGTGGCAGGCAAGACACCGCTTGATCACAATCGAGCCGAAGAAATAAACCTGCGCATGCGAACTTGGGGCACGATTTTCGTCATCATTACGGCGGCTACGACCCTGCACGGCTTTTCGAAAGAACTTACGCTGGAGCAGTTGAAAGCCCGCGTGGAGACCGCCAAGCCCGACCAGCGCGCCGCTCTGTCGATCCAGGTCGCCGAACGGCAAGTGGAAAATGCCAACAAACTCTACGGCAGCGGCAAATCAGAGGAGGCGGCTGGGGCTATTCACGAGGTCATTACGTATTCCGACAAAGCCCACGAAGCTGCCGGCCAGACCGGGCACCGTTTGAAAAACGTCGAAATTGCCGTGCGGCGAATGTCTCGTCGGCTTACCGATATCAAGCGCAGTCTTCCGTATGACGATCAGGCCACTGTGCAGGAAGCCGTGGAACATTTGGACAAGATCGATACCGATCTGCTCGACCGCATGTTCGGAAAGAAGTCCAAATGAAAGCCCGCGTCATTTTCAGCCTTGCCGTGCTCGCCTGTATTGCGCTCCCGCTCCTGCGCGCACAGCGCAGGTCCGACCCGTTAACGCAGGAAGAAATCGATCTGTTGCGGGATGCAGCCGTGGATCCTGAGCCGCGGATGAAATTGTATGTGCAGTTTGCTCGGGCGCGTCTGGTGAAGTTGGAGCAGATGCGGGCCGATCCAAAAGTGAAGGATCGACCTGTTCAGACCCACCAGATGCTGGAAGACTTTCTCGCGGTATACAGCGAACTTAACGACAACCTCGATAACTTCGAAGGTCGAAGGGCCGACCTGCGCAAAGCAATGAAAGTCGTGGTGGAGGCCGACACGGAGTTTCAGGCAAAACTCCGTGCCCTCAAAGACGATCCCCGCACCTCAAAGGAAGAGGCCGCCGAGTATCAATTCGTGCTCTCTGACACCCTGGAGACCGTCGACAACAGCACAAACGACCATCGCAAATTACAGGCAGATGAAGAAGAGATGTGGAAGCACAAGAAGAAAGCCAAGTCCTGATCCCGCTTTGTTGATGAACCTACTCGGGCAAGACATGAAGGTCCGGCAGAGTCCAGGCGCTGCTCCGAATCGTGCTACCCTACCCTCAAGGTGAGAGACGGAATCCTCACAATCTTCCAGGAAAGTTTCCAAGAACTGCGGCCCGAAATTTCCCCGCCCGGCTTGAGGGTCGAGTTTTTTCCGTTTGCGAACATCAATAACACCATCCGCTTGCGGGATGGTGAACTGCGGGTAAGACTCTCTGATCTATTGGAAGGAGCGCCCGAGCCTGTGCTCCGGGCCCTCGCGCATATTCTTCTGGCAAAGATCTACCGGCAACCGATTGCGCGTGCGCAGGCCGCCCGCTACCGCAAGTACGTACAGAGTCAGGAGATCCGAAAGAAGGCCCACCTCGTGCGCCAGGTTCGCGGCCGTAAGCGCCTCGCGTCGGCTCGCGGCCGTTATTACGATCTTGAGGTTATTTTTGAAGAACTGAACCGACGCTTTTTCGGCGGGATGCAAGCGCGGCCGCACTTGAGCTGGAGCCAACGCCGGGCTCGAAACCTGCTCGGACACTACGATCCTGCCCACAACGCCATCATCATAAGCCGGATCTTCGATCATCCGGCAGTGCCCCGTTATGCCGTGGAATACATCGTCTATCACGAAATGCTCCACCTCCGGCACCCGGTGAAGCTCAACGGCAGCCGGCGATGCGTGCATTCCGCCGAATTCCACGCGGAGGAAAGGCTCTTCCCGCAACTGGAAGCAGCGCAGCGTTTCCTGCGCCGGCTGTAGCGGACAGGGGGCCAAGCCCTTGTGTGTGATAGAGATCACACCCTTGTGTGATTTCACGCGTTGACGCTCGCGGGCGCACCACGCTATCCTAATAAGTTGAAATTGAAATTCATTTTCAAAATCAAATAGAGCCTTTTTCCTATGTTGCAGGCCTTCATCGTCACGCTACGCGAGGGTGTGGAAGCCGCCCTGATTATCGGCATCACCCTGGCCTACCTGACCAAAATCGGCCGGACCGATCTTCGCCGGTCGGTGTACGCCGGCATGGCTTCCGCGTTCCTCGGGAGCATCGGGGTGGCCATTTTGGTGTCGCGCCTGAGCCTGAACCAGGACATCGTCGAAGGCTGGGTTATGTTGGCGGCTGCATTCTTCGTCATCACCATGATCATCTTCATGATGCGCACCGGCAAGAAGATGAAGGGCGAGATCGAAGGCAAGCTCGAGTCGCTGGCCAGCGGCAGTTCGCGCATCGGCGTGTTCTTGTTCGTGTTCCTGATGATCCTGCGCGAAGGCGTTGAGACGGTTCTGACCCTCGCCGGCGTGACCCTGAACTCGACCGAGCTGATGGCCTTCCTGGGTACGCTGCTCGGAGTGATCGCTGCCGTGGCTTTTGGCGTAATGTTCGTCAAGGGCAGCGTGCGCATCAACCTCCAAAAGTTCTTCCGCGTCACTACGGTCATTCTCTGGTTTGTGGCCGCGCAACTGGTGATCAGCGGCCTCCACGAATTGTCGGAAAACGGCGTCCTGCCATCCTCCAAGCAGGAGATGGCCCTGATTGGGCCGATCGTCCGCAACGACGTCTTCTTTTTCATTACGATCTTTGCGCTGGCGGCGTTAATGGTTCTGTTCGAAGTGAAGTCGCGGCAGCCGGCGCCGGAAGCCAATTCCCCGGCCGAGCGCCGCAAGGCCGTGTGGACGGCACGCCGCGAGCGGCTGTGGATGGGATCGGTGTACGTCAGCTCATTCCTGTTCATCATGCTGGTCACCGCCGAATTCATCTACGCCAAGAGTCTGAGCGCGCCCCAAAAGGCTACGGAGATCGCATTTGTAAATGGTGCTGCGTCGATTCCACTCAACCAGGTATCGGATGGCGACATCCATTTCTACCGTGCCACCGAAAATGGCGTCGAGGTGCGTTTCTGGCTCTACCAAAAGCCCGACGGGAAGATTGCCACCGTGCTTGACGCCTGTGAGATCTGCGGATCCGTTGGGTTCTACAAGGGCACGACCGGAGTGGTTTGCAAGAACTGTGCCGCTCCGATTAACCCGCAATCCGTCGGCATGCCGGGAGGCTGCAACCCGATCCCGCTGAAGGCCGAGACCACTGCGGACGCGGTCATTATCCACGAAGCGGACGTGGCGGCTCAGTCCCGGTTCTTCCAGAAATAACCATGTTCGCGCGGCTCCTCTACGAGAGTTTCCGGCGGCAGAAGCGGCGCAAACTGCTCGCGGGCGTCGCCATCACCCTTGGGGTTGCGGTGGCGACTGCGATGATCGCGGTCGCTACTGACATCGGCGACAAGATCAACCGCGAGCTGCGCAGCTATGGCGCTAACCTCTTGGTTACTCCACAGGAAGATACGATTGACGTTGAAATCGGTGGCGTGAACCTCAAACCGCCCAGCGACGGCAATTTCCTAAGCGAGGCTGACCTCCCGAAGATCAAAGGGACCTTCTGGCGGCACAACATACTCGGCTTTTCGCCGATGCTGCCGGTCAATGCTTCTGTCCAAATCGCCGCTCATGCGCAAGATGTAACCGTCCTCGGAACATATTTCGCGAAGAAGTTGGCTTTCGGCAAAGATCAGTTCACGACCGGCGTGGAGAACACTCATCCTTGGTGGAAGGTGGACGGTTCCTGGCCCGTGGACGATTCGAGCGAGATTCTCGTGGGTGAACACCTCGCGTCCAAGCTGGCTGTTCACGCCGGCGACACCGTCGCCATCGCTGGGCAGAATCTCAAGATCTCCGGACTTCTATCCACTGGCGGCTCGGAGGATGACCAGATCGTCGCGCCACTCCACGTTACTCAGCAACTGCTGGGTCGGCCGGACGCGGTCCGGCGTGTCTATGTCAGTGCTTTGACCAAGCCGGAAGACGCGCTCGCCCGTCGAGACCCGAAGACGATGAGCGGCGAACTCTGGGACCGCTGGTACTGCTCGCCGTATGTGCAGTCGATTGCATACCAGTTGCAGGAAGCCATCCCGCACTCGCACGCTGAACAGATTCGCCAGGTCGCACAGAATGAAGGGACGGTACTCTCCCGCATTAAGGGACTGATGCTGCTGGTCACGCTGGCCGCCTTACTTGCGTCCGCGCTAGCCGTCTCGGCCGCCATGGCAACGGCAATCTTCGAACGCCGCCGCGAAGTCGGCTTGATGAAAGCGCTCGGCGCGGGGAATTTGGCGGTCGCGGCACTATTCTTTGCGGAAAGCACCCTGCTGGCGCTCTTTGGCGGACTCATCGGCTTCTTTGCCGGTTCCTGGTTGGCGCATCGGATCGGCCGCTCCATCTTCGACTCGCAAATAACGATCCAGCCGGTTTTGTTCCCTGTGATTATGGCCATCGCGGTGATCGTGACATTCGCCGGAAGTGCCGCGGCCATTCGCAGGGCTGTGCGCTTCG
>Ga0307469_10000099_pt1 | contig 33900 bp, 58 predicted proteins | sample atmos_gasesAM2C__FD_203084 | JGI IMG/M metagenome (GOLD analysis project Ga0307469, IMG submission 203084) | Hardwood forest soil microbial communities from Morgan-Monroe State Forest, Indiana, United States - atmos_gasesAM2C_515 | ecosystem: Environmental > Terrestrial > Soil > Temperate... | reverse complement strand
CCTCACACCTCTTCGCCGGGACGCAGCAGGAGAATATCCAAGACGCCATCCGGAAAGGTCGCTGGCCCCAGCAGCATCAGTACGGGATCTCACGAGGTGAACAGAACGGGAATCGAACACTCACCGAACAGCAGGTGCTAGAGATCCGCGCGAAGTACCGGGCAGGCGTCGCCCCCCACCCCACCCCCACCTCACTCCGGAGTCTCGCCCACGAGTACGGCGTGACGAAGTACGCGATCTTCTCGATCGTGCACCGCCTGACGTGGCGACACCTCCCCTGAGCTATTTCTTACTCTCAGTGATTGTCGGCCTGCCTCCAGGCTCGTCTTGTTTCGTCTCCTGTTGAGGGGGCGCTTGTCCTGATGCTTTTCTCCCAGCTGGCGAGACGGTCTGCCCGATCCCCAGCAGCTGCTGCGCCTGGAGCCGCTCGGTGATCGTGGTCGGGATCCGCAGCTCCAGGATCTTCCCCGAGGTCGGGTCGATCGTGAAGGTGCGCCCTGAGTCCGGATCGGTGTACTGGGGCGGCGGCGCGACCCCGGCCTGGATCGCCTGGATCAGCTTCGGGAGGGCGTCAGGCGGCGCGGGCTGCCCACCGGGGGCGACCACCTGGGCGACCATCCGCTGGAGAAGGTCGGCCGGCGGCGGCTCGATCGGCGGGAGCGGGACCGCCGGCGGGGCGCCCACGTTGGGGGTCTGCAGGGTTTCGTGCAGCGACCAGAAGTCGTAGTAGCCCATCCGGGCGAGCTGCAGGCGCATCATCTTGCGCTCGGTGGCGTCGATGGCGAGGACCGAGTTGGGCGCCACGATGAACTGCAGTTGGTTGCTGATGAAGAGGGCGCGCTGGTCGCGGGTCGTGGTGTCGACGTCCAGCTCGGGGGTGTACTTCGGGTCGCCGGGCTTGAGCCCCGGGACCAGCGTGTTGGGATCGAAGTCGAAGTCGGCCAGCGCCTCGCCGCCGATGCCGAGGATCTGCACCCGCTTGGCGTGGCTCAGGAACTGGAAGTAGTTCACCTTGAGCAGATCCGCGAGATCCCGCAGGAAGGCCTCGACCGTGCGGGCCTCGGCGCGGATCTCGGGCGTGAGGGCGTTGTAGTACTTCTCGATGGTGTCGGCCGAGGGCATCTGCCGGAGTTGGAGGAGCGCCTGGAGGTTGGCAGTGCCCGAGAGCGACTCAAATTTCAGGGTGAGCTTCTGCCACAGATCGATCGCCATCCCGAGGATCTGCGGGTTGGGGCCCTGCTCCTTGGTCCACGGGTCGCCGAAGCCGGAGGTGACCTTCACCCGCTTGCCCGGGCGGCGCGGATCCATCAGGCGCATGGTCGACTCGGAGACCGCGTTGCGGTTGTAGGTGATGTCGGGGTTCACCCACTGCTGGATGCCGAGGCGGATGTCATGCACCGTGTCATTGATGGCGTCCTGCACCGGGAGGAGGTCGTTGAAGAGCGGGACGCCCAGGAACTGCCACGGGACCGACCAGAGCTTGAGGCGGCAGACCGGGTAGCGGCCGTGGAAGTAGGTGTTGGGCCCGTCGTAGATGATGGCGTCGTCGGTGGCGACGACCAGGCGGCCCCGCGGGTAGAGCGGCTGCCCGGGCTGGACGACGTAGGCCCAGTTGGCGCCGGGGGTGCCCATCGGGATCGCGCGGGCGGTCAGGTTGCGCGTGCGGTCGTGGAAGTAGGCCCGGTAGAGGGCGACCGAGCCGCGGCGCAGGCGGCGGGCGGTAGCGGCGGGCGCCCCGCCGGCGATCGAGTCGAGGGGGTCGGCCGGGCTGAGGAGGCGGCTGAGCCCCATGCGGAAGCGGCCCGCGATCTGGCCCAGGGAGGTGTCCGAGGCGGCGCGGAACAGGTGCGCCTGGGTCGGATACATCCCCTTGAGGACGTTCACCGCGTGCTCCTCGCGCAGACACACCCCCTCCCAGGCCTGGATCGAGCGGCCATAGGAGGGCCGCAGCGGGAGCGTGTCGCGCGGGTCGCGGGCGGAGAACTGATGCCCGCCGCCCAGCGGGATGTGCGGATCCCAGTCCACGACGAGGTCGCCGGTGCCGGCGGCGAGCGAGTACTTCACACAATCGCCGAGATCCAGATCCAGCATCAGGGTGATCCACTCGGCGAGGAGGTACTGGTTGAGGAGGTCGGCCTGGAGCTGGGCTTCGGGCGGGCCCTTCCAGCCAACGACCGGCTCGAAGTCGGTGATCGCCGAGACGTGGGCCTGGATCGCCTTGCGAGTTTCATTGATGGTGATCTGGGGGAGGTACTTGAGCTTGAGCCGCTCGTCGGAGCGCTGCTCGCCCACCACGTAGGCGTAGGCGCGGGCGATCCCGTCGTAGGAGGGATCGGAGCGGTTGATGAGATCCCCTTCGACCAGCCACTCCTTGAGCCAGCCGAGGACCCGGAGGTCGCCCCGTTCGAGGGACTCGGCGGAGGTCGCCGGGAGATCCTGAATGCCGGAGGGGCTGAAATCAGCCATGGTCGATCAGCGTAGCCAGCGGGCGAGCAGGGCCAGGATCAGGGCGGCCAGCGCGCCGAGGATCAGCCATTCGGCCGTGCGCGGGGCCATTCACGCGATCCGCTCGCTGGTGATCTCCAGGCGGACGGGCTGGAGTGGATCGTCGGGCCCCTTCCAGATCCAGTGCCGGAGGTTCTCGCCGCGCGCGACCAGCGCGCGCTCCTCCTCGGTGAAGGCCCACTCGATGAGGACCCGGCCGTCGGGATAGATCAGGGCCGGGAGGGGCAGGTACTCGGGCTGATCCTTCGCGAAGGTCACCGCCTGGGCGTCGGGGTCGAAGGAGGCGGGCTCGACGGCGATCACCGTTTGCTCTCCATGCCGAGGGCGGAGGCATTCGACTCATTCACCCCAGGGCCGAAGCCGCGATCGGGCGCCTCAGTAGACGAGGCCCGGGTGGATCCGAACCGATGCTTGGCGACCGGATCCGGCGCGTCCCCGCCGTAGTAGGACTTGCTCAGGGTGGGCTGGTCGCGGTTGGAGGGATCCTGCGCCCAGCGCCGGAAGACCATCGGCTGGCCCTCGCCGTTGCGGTAGGCCTGCTCGGCCTCGCGCTCCACGCGGCGCAGCGTGTGGAGCGAGTCGATGTGCACGGGCTGCCCACGGCCGTCGGTCGTGGTGAAGCCGTGGAAGGCGGCGCCCTTCACGCCGCCGATGTCCATCCGGCCGATCGCCGGGATGGGCACCATGCGCGCGCCGCAGTGCTCGGGGGCACCGGCGCGGGCCCCGATGGCCACGGGGATGGCGACGTCCACCCGGAGCTGGCCGCAGCGCGCGCACCAAAAATCATGGTACGCCACGGGTCAGACCACAAGCCTTTCGACTTCGGCGTCGAGTTGCAGCTCGTGTGGGCAGTAGCCGCGCGTCCCCCGTGCGCAGTTGCAGTTGTAGCAGAGGACACGGAAGCCGGGAGGGAACCCTGTGCGGATCAGCCACGAGTAGAGCTGTTGGCCCATCCGATCCCCTCCGACACGGATCCCATCATCCTCTCGCCGGCTGCGGAGGTGGTCGAGGGTGAGGAACTCCACCGTCGATTCGCCACAACACACACAGAAGGGATTCTCAGCACAGTAGGCTTGGAGGCACGCGAGCCGTGTCCGCTCCTGCTTCGCTCGCATCGTCGCGATCCGCTTCTCGCGATGCTTGCTGTACTGCTGCCGCACGGTCGCCCGCGTCTGAGCGAGGTACTCGGCGTCGGTTCGGCGTCGATGCTCCATCCGGAGGCGCGTCGCTTCGATCACCTGCGCACGCTGCTCCGGGGTGAAACGGGCGTACCGGCGCTTTTCGCGCGCACAGTGGACGGCAGGATCTTCAGCCATGGGTTGCTAGGGGGTGACCTGGCTCACCGTGATCGTGAGGAAGTCGTTGGAGTACCCCGGCTTCGCCTCGTCGCCCACCCCGTTGGCGTGGCCGCTCATCGTGATCGCGAACTGTGGGCCGGGGATGATCGCGGCCACCGTCTTGGCGGCCGTCTTCGCCACCGTGAACTGGGCGGCCATGAACTCGTCGAGGTCCGCCGGCGACGGGATCACGGCGTCGATCGCGTCGTTGAGCGTCTCACGGGTCTGGGATCCGACACTGGCACTCCAACTCATAGGCGACCTCCTCGGTTCTAGCTCGGGTGATGGAACAGCTCGTCCTGGATCCGGGCGATCACATCCTGGATCGCCCGCTGCACGCTGATGCCCCGCTTCTCCGCCCGGTAGGCGATCTCTTCGAGCTGCCCCGGGGTGAAGGGGATGGCGACCTCGCCGATCCGGATCCGGGCGAGGCGCTCGACGGCGGCCAGGAGATCCGCCGGCGTGCGCGTGGATCCGATCCCGGTGATCGCCTCGATCGCCTCGCGCTGGCGGACGTCGAGGAGGAGGATCCCGTCGGCGACGACCTCGTAGGGGTGCGGGAAGTCAGGGTCGGGGATCGCGGCGACCGGCTGGGCGCCCTGGTAGACGACCCAGTCGCCGGTCTTGACGCGGACCACGGCGCCGTCCACGAGGGTGACGATCTGGTCGGCGATGAGGCGGATCCCCTGGAGGGTCGCGCCGGGCTTGCGCAGGCCGACCTTGGAGGGAGTGAGGGCGGGCGGCGGCGGGGCCGGCGGCTGGCCCTGCTGGCTCGGCCCCTTAGTCGTCGCGGTTGCGGGCGGGCCAGGCGAAGTGGAGGCTGTCGGGGGCGTCTTGGAACTCATCGTCCTCCTCCACGTGCGCGGCGATCTCCTCGGCGGTGAGCGCGCTGTTGCGGTAGTCCCGCCGCGGGAGGCCCACGGGCGCCTGGCGATCCAGGGCCGCCTTGCGTCGCCGCTGCTCGGCGATCGGCTCGGCTTCGCCGCCGGCCAGCCGCCAGGCCACATAGTAGCCGATCGCCGCCGCCAGGACGCAGTCGTCGTGCTGGCCGCGCGCCGCCTGGGCGTTGGCGAGGACGTCCGGGGTGATGAAGTGGCGCAGCTCGGCGCGGGTCACCGGGGAGTTGAGGATGAAGTCGGGCTGTCCGGTGATCGGGTCGACGGTCGTGATCGCGTCGCGGAAGGCCGTGAGGAGGATCGGACGCGTGCGCGCGGTGGTGACCCAGCCGATCTTGGTCGAGTAGCGGCGCTCGGGGGTGGCGGCGTCGGCGTACTCCCAGACGTAGAACTGCGTGTAGCCCAGATGGAGTTGGAGCGTGTCCTGGGTGGCCAGGCCGACGTTGTTGGTCTCGATGGCCGCGAGGGCCTCGACTTGGTCGGCGTCGGCGTAGAGGCGGCCGATGGCGTCCACGATGAAGGCGAGCTGCTTGGTGTCGACGACGTTCGAGATGTACTGGGCGACTTGCTCGGCCGGCTCCTCGATCGTCGGCAGGCGGATCACGTCGACGACCGAGTAGTCGAGGCCGAGGCCTTCGCTCACGTCGACCGCGAGGACGTAGCGGCGGCGGCCCCGGGCGCGCGGGTACTCCCAGATCGCCAGGACCGAGTGGCGCAGGGAGGGGAGGTCGGCCAGTTCCGGCGGCGTGAGGCGGCTGAAGCCGTAGCCGGGTGGCACTGGGTAGGCCAGCGCGGCGACCGAGGAGATCGCCCCCGGGATCCGGGGCGCGAGCGGCGGATCGGGGCGGCGGGTGGCCGGCGGCGGGTCGAGGGGCGGCCCGTCGGGCGGGAGGCGCCGGAGGGCGGCGATCTCGCGGGCGGGCTCCACGCGCCAGACGTCGAGGAGGCGGCGGCGGGAGCCGGCCTGATCGATCTGGTCTAGTTGGTTGAAGCTGAAGATCGAGGTGCCGGCGTACTGGAAGCACTCCTGATCGTCGGCGCAGTACTCCTTGAGGAAGGTCCCCAGGTCATTCTTCTTCTCGTAGAAGGCGCGAGTCGTTTCATACCAGTAGAGCTGATCGCGGGCGAGGGTCACCGGGCGGCCGTACCACTGCGGGGCGGTGCGCTCGCATTTCGCCGCCCAGGCCAGGGTCGAGGCCGACGGGCTCCAGTCGAGCGGCCCCGGGAGGCGGTACTTGGTCGGCTCGGCGTACACGGGGACGAAGACGTTGGTGAAGCGGCCGACGCCCTCGCCCGAGGCCAGCCAGTGGCGGTGCCACCAGTCGCCGGCGTGCTCGGCGGTCGCCTCAAACACACAGAAGGTGTCGGGGTGGACCGGGATCGCCGGGAGGAGCGCGGCGTCGATCTGATCCGGGTTGTCCCAGGTGGGGAGTTCGGAGAGGTGGACGCAGCCGTAGGTCTGGCCGCGGCCGATCGCGCCCTTGGATCCTTCCTGGCCCGAGACCGCCTGGAGGGCGCCGCGGGTGGACTTGCCCCAGGCAGTCTTGAGGAAGGAGGCATTGCCCAGGCCGAACTCCCGGTTCTTCACAAAGGGGAAGCGGGGCGTCGGCTGCAGGAACCACGGGAGGGCGTCGTAGAGGCGGACCACCATCCGGAAGAGGTACCCCGCCTGCTCCTCGACGTCGGCGCCGACCAGCGCGCGCGTGTGCGGCTGGAAGAGGATCCGGTGCGCGACCATGGTCTCGCTGAGGGTCGAGACGTAGAGCTGCCGCGCCTTGAGGATGTTGACGAGGATCCCGTCGGGATGGGTGGACCAGCGGCGGCGTTCCAGATCGGCGATCTTGCCGAGGACGAAGGCCTGGGACTCGCTGAGCGGGTTGAGGCGCCGGAGGCCGTGCCCCTGGTCGTCCACGTAGACGAAGCGGGTGACGAAGTAGGGGAAGTCGATCGCGCAGCGGAAGGGGGTCGCCGTGAGGAAGCGCGACTCCTCCCGGGTCAGGGCCCGGCGATAGGATCCGTCGGGCTGGCGCGCGGCGGTGAGGGCGGCGACATGCGCATCCGACTCCTCGACCGAGTAGGTGGGGATCCCGTGCGGGAAGAGCCCACGCAGGGCCGGGGTGCGCAGGATCTCGGCCTCGCGGGCGGCGATCGTGTCGGGGTGATAGATGGGATCCCTCCTGGCCGGATCACCAGACGAAGGCCGCCGCCAGGAACACCAGCCCCACCGCGACGAGGCGGTTCCAGGTGGGCGCGCCGGCCTGCCAGGCGGCGACCGCGAAGCAGACGAGGGCGAGGAGCAGGAGGAGGACGTGGATCGGCGGTCCAGGCGGCATGATCCCTCCTTCGGGGGGAGCGAGGGCGGTGAGCGCGCGCCGGCGCGGGGCAGCGCCGGGGTCCCAGCCGCTCGGGGGGCCGCCTCGCTCCTGGGGCGCAGTCTACACCGCGCTACCCCGGCGTGTCCTCCGGATGCGCGGCGAGCCAGGCGTCGTCCTTGGCGAGGCTGGAGGCGTAGGCCGCCTGCAGCGCGGCGAGGGCGTCGGCGTCGGTCGGATCCGGGGCGGCCGGATCCTTGTGGGCAAAGAGCGCCTTCAGGTCGGCGAGGACTGAGGGCAGCGCCTCGATGGCGGCCTCGACCAGGAGGGTCGGCAAGGGCGGCGCGGGATCAGCCATCAGGGAGTCTCCTGGAGGATCTGCAGAAGGAGCGTCGTGTAGGGCGTGAGCTGCTGGCGCTCGGCCGGCGGCAGATCCCGCAGGACCTCGGTGAGGGAGGTCGCCAGCGTGGTCGTCCAGCCGGCGGGGGTCTGCCGCGCGATGATCAGGCCCGAGCGGTGCCAGGTCACGATCGCCCGGGTGGTCGCGGTCGAGATCAGGGGCGGGCTGATCTGGTTCCCGGCGACGGCGAGATCCCGCACGACGTCCATCTCCTTGATCACCCGGGTCGCCTGCCAGGCGACGGCGCCCGAGGGCGAGAGGGACGGCGGCGCGTGGGCGCAGGCCTGTAGCAGGACGATCAGCACGAGGATCAGCCGGCGCGATCGGAGGCGGAGTCGCATGGATCCTCCCTAGCCAGTATAGGTGTAGCCCAGCCCCCGGTAGTAGGCCCGCGCGTCGTCGACCTGGGCCGGCGTGAGCTGCCCACGCGACTCGGGGAACTTCGCATACTCGAAGGCGCAGGCACAGTAGGGCCCACGCGGGGTGCCGGGGGCGAGGTAGAAGGGCGGATGGGGGTCGTCGCCGGCGGGCTGATCGGGTGGGCGGTGGTAGGCCGGGCCGAGGAGGCGGCCGGCGATCTGCCAGACCGGGTCGCCCCGATCCGGCCAGTTCGGGAACTCCGAGAGGATCGCGTCGTAGGCCTGCATCCCGGCGGCGTACTCCGCCCCACCCTGCCCGACCGGGATGGTCCCGATCCCGTGCTCGATCGCGAGGTAGCCCTGGGGGAGGATCCGCCGGAAGTGGGCGCCGAACTCCACCACGCGCGCCGGCTGCAGATCCGGCTGCCCGGGCGGATCCCCCCAGCCGTAGAACACCCCGTCGTAGCCGGGCCTGACGATCACATACGGGATGAGATCCTCCCCATCGGGGGCGTCGGAGCCGGGCGCGCCCTGGATCGCGCGCAGGATCCGCTCCAGGTTCGCCATCAGCCACTCGAACCCGTAGGTATCGCCCACCGGATCGTTGTAGGGGTAGGCCCCGTCGGGGCCGGGCGGGGCGGAGCGCCCGTCGCCGCCGAGGGCCAGATCCACACAGAGGCCGAGGGTCACCGCCACCCGGATCTTGGCCTTGAGCCCCGGGAGGTCGTGGGTCCAGTCGTGGCCGTTCTTGAGGCGGGCGGGGTAGATGGCGGCGGCCTCGCGGTAGGCGCCGGTCAGGTTCATGGTCACGTGGGTATCGCCGGCGGCGAGGTGGAGGAGGAGCGCATCCTCGAAGTCGTCTTCCTGGAGCAGCTCCAGCCCGAAGCACGGGAAGGATCCGAACTCACGGGTGTGGTAGGTCAGCCCCTGGAAATGGGTGCGGATCCCGCAGACCTGCGCGCGCGACGGCGCCGGCGGGAGATCCGGGTGCGGCGGGGAGGCGCGGTGGGCGGCGGCCTCCTCGGAGGCGTGGAGCCAGGCGCGCAGGGTCTCGGCGGAGGTCGTCGAGCCGTCGGGCATCTGCTCGCTCAGGCAGAAGCCGAGCATGAGCGCGGCGGCGGGGTCCTCCTCGGTCGGGGAGGGCGCCTCCCAGACGTCGCGGCCCAGCTCTTCGCCGCTGAGGGTGCGGATGGTCTGGATCCAAGTGATCAGGAGATCGGTCGACGGGATCATTGGCGCTCCACGGGGGTCGGCAGCCGCTCAGAGAGGTACTGGAACTTCCGCAGGAAGGCCGCCCGCTCCAGGAAGCAGGGGCGCAGCGTGCCGGCCCATTCCGGCTCCACGCGCAGCGGGATGTAGACCACGACCTCCTCGCCCGAGGTGTGGTGGCGGGCGAGCAGCAAGACCTGATAGAGCTTGCCGACACCGGTGTGGCCTTCGACCTTCTCGTAGATCCCCCACTCCATCACGGCACCTCCAGTTGGGAGAACTGCAGCGCCCGCGACTCCAGGCCCTCCTCATACTTGCGATCGATGGCGCCGGCGTCGGTCGCCCGGTCGATCATCTGCAGGCGGGCGGCGATGAGCGCCTGGTTGAGGAGGAAGGGGTCGGCCGCGTTGGCCGCCGCGACCGTCGCCAGATCCAGCACCGAGGTGCGCGGCACCCGGAGCGTGCGCTGCAGCCAGCGGACGGCGAGCCCGGCCCCGGAGTTGTAGCAGAAGTCGAGGAGCTGCACGTAGAGGGACGGATCCGCGATCTGGTCCAGCCCGTGCCGCTGGGCGAGCTGCTGGAGGTGCCAGCGGGCGACCTCACGGGCCTCGGGCGCGGTGAGCTGCTGCAGGTCGGTGACGGTGACCTCGGCCTCCCGGTAGGCGGCCAGCACCGAGAGGGTGATCCCGTAGGGCCCGGTCGGCTGATCGATCTGGGGCGGGGCGGCGTAGGTGAGCCCCTCACGCCGGCCGAGATCGTCGAGGATCTGATCGATGGTCATGGAGGCTCGCCGCGCCTAGCGCCCGCTGAACGTCTGGGTGTCCCGCCGCGGGCTCACATAGGGGCTCACCGGCGGGTTGGTCAGGGCGATCAGGATCAGGCAGGTCAGCTCCACCCCGCTGCGCCAGCGCCCGGAGAGGGGGAGCAGATCCTGGTGCGCGAGGATCACGGTCGCTCCCACCGCGAGGTTGATCGCGAGCGGGCGCAGCCGCACCACGAGGCGGTCGAAGAGCAGGACCGAGGGGGCGATCTCACCAGCCATCGGTGGGGCGGGGCGGGGTGGGTCGGCGTCGGCCATAGAGGAGATCGTCGACCGGCGAGACCGTGGACTCACGCAGCCGGCCGACCCAGTAGCCGGCGTAGAAGCCGAGGCCGCCGGCGATGGCCAGCGCCACCAGGTCGGCGACCAGCCGGGGCCAGGTCCACGCGCCCGCCCAGAGATCGGTCAGCAGCACGGGATCCTCCACTCAGTTCTCCTCCGGATCCTCCAGCGCCAGGGGCCGGGGGACAAAGACGCGAGGCAGCGCCGCCCGCTTGGCCCGCTCCTCCTCGCTCAGCCCGAGGAGACTATACGCCCGTTCCAGATCCTCGATCCGGGTCAGGAGGCGGGCCCCCTGCCGCTTGTCGCGCCGGGCCTGGGCCTCGATCGCCTGGTGCAGCTCCCCGACGCGGTCGCTGCAGCGCTCGATCTGGCTGCCCATCTTCTGGCGGTCGCGGCCCAGCGCCCAGATCATCCCGGCGACGGTGAGGCCCAGGGCGATCCACTCGACGTTGACCGAGACGAGCATCAGCGGGCGACCCAGAGGAGGAGGGTGATCCCGCCGGCGGTGAGCGCGCTGGTCCCCACCACGAGCAGGGCCCAGCGGGCGGTCCACTTGACGAGCAGGCGATCCTGCCGCTGCGCTTCGAGCAGGCGGGCGTCCTCCCGCCGCCGCAGGTTGGTCAGATCCGCCTGGGTATCGGCGAGGTGCTGCTCCAGGACCACCAGCCGCTCGGCGAGGGTCCCGACCGGATCGCGCAGCGTGGTGGCGATCTCCTGATGGAGCCGGGCGGTGACCGATTCGAGCTGCCGGCCCATCTCGGTGGCGAGCTGGAGGTTGGCGTCCTTGGCCCAGGCGCGCAAGGTCTGGAGGTCGGCGCGCAGGGTCGTCAGATCCCCGCGCAGGCCTGCATCGATCCGGTCGGCCATGGGCGGGAGTGTAGCACTCAGGCCGAGTCGGCGGGCGCGGCCGGCGGGTCGGGCTCGGCGGGCTCGGCGGGCGCCTCGGGCGCGGGCTCGGGGAGCGGCGTGCGCGGTCCCTGGAGCGCCCGCAGGGTGTGCTGCAGCTGGATGAGCGTACCAGGCCCCTCCAGATCCTCCGCCTCGCCCGCCAGCTGCTGGACCTGCTGCACCTGCTGCGAGATCTGCAGCCCGCCCGCCTTCTGGACCAGGTGGGCCAACTCCAGCGCGAGCTTCTGGCGATCCAGATCCGGGTACTGGAGCAGCTCTTTCTGGCCGGCGCAGGTGGCGCAGTCGGCGAGCGCCTGCGCCTCCGAGTCCCAGACCTGGCCCTTGGCGCCGCAGTCGGGGCACGGGATCCGGTAGGGCGCCGCGCGCTGCATCACATCCTCGACCACCGGGAGGATCTTGTCGGCGACGACCTGGAAGGCCTGGAGCTGGACCTTGACCTGGAGGGCCTTGCGGTAGGCGGTGAACAGATCCACCACGGTGAGCCCGGCCAGCGTGCACAGCCGGCGCAGCGAGGTCCGGTCGTAGCGCGGATCGAGCATCAGTTGCAGGAGATCCTGGACCTCCGGCACCTCCGAGGCCACGCTCAGGGTGTCGAAGAGGCCGGTCTTGCCGCCCAGGACCTTGAGGGTGGCGTCGAGCGCCGTCTGGTGGGCGGCCTCCTCCTCGGGCGTGAGGAGGGTCTCGGTCTCGGGGCCGGCGCGGCGCACCAGCGTGGGCTGGCGGGGGCGGAGGGCGCGATCAGCGTTGCGGGCGGGGTGGGTCATGGCGCAACAGCTCTCGCGCTCAGCGTCGGAGTCCGTGCCCCTTGAGGCTGACCACGACGGCGAACCCCAGGACGACCCCGACGAGGATCGTCCCCACGCCCGCCACGAGATCCAGCGCGCTCATCGGCGTCGATGCACCGTGGCCCCCAACACACTGTAGGCGATCGTCCCCGGCGTATGGGCCTCGTCCCGCACGACATGCCGCCGCTCCGGATCCTGCACCCGGGGCGTCGCCCAGTCGATCTCCTGCGACCCGCAGCGCCCGCAGCAGCCGGCGGTGGTGCCCAGGACCGGCCCCCCGCACCAGGCGCAGATCCCTTCGCGCGGGGTCTCCTGCCGGCTCGGGCGGGCCGAGGCGGGCAGCAGCACGCGCCCCTTGAGGGAGCCGCTCACGGCAGGCTCCGCTCGACCAGGAGGGCGAGGAGCGCCAACACAGAGGCGACGACCCCCACGAGCAGCCCAGCGCGGATCCACCAGCGCCCGCGGCTCACCAGACGCTCCAGAGGATCAGCAGGAGGAGACTCCACGGAAAGCACGCGAGGGCGGCGAGCATCCACCGTCGGTTCATCGCGCCCTCCGCTGCAGCCGCGCCAGATCCTGCTCCGCGGCCGCCTGCTGCAGATCCCAGTGCAGCGCCTCGGTCTTCTCCTCGGCCAGGTAGGCGAGGATCTCATCTTCGGTGGGATCGCGTCCGGTCCCCGCCCGCGTCGTCGTGATGTAGGCCTCGACCAGGCCGCGCTCGATCGGATCGAGGAAGCTCACCCCGTCCTCCGGCGGCGCGGCGGACGGGCCCGGCGCCTGGGCGGGCGGGATCCCGGCCGCCTGCGCCCAGCGCTCCAGGAGATCCGCCTGGCGATCCAGCCCTGCGCGGATCCCTCCTAGCTCGCGCACCAGCGCCCGCAGGAGGATCCCGGATCCCAGACCGAGGCGGAGGCGGGGCCAGCGCATCGGGGCAGTCTACACCGGCGTGTCAAGGTCAGCATCAGCAGGAGGGATCCGCGAAAATTTCCGCTGAGGTGATCAGAAAAATTTCGCTGGGTCCGAGCACGAACCTCGCCGCACCGGGCCCGCCGGCCCGCGGACAATGCGCCTGGGCTGCGGCCGCGGCAGACTTCAGCCCGGGCTGGGCTGGGCTGGGCTGGGCTGGGCTGGGCTGGGCTGGACGGCGGGCGCCGAGCTGCGCGCCGAGCGTGCCGCACAGTCGGGCTGGACCGTTGGCATCATGCTAAGCTTGACATGGTGTAGGTCGGTCTGCTACTCTGCCGGCGGAGGTTACTCATGTATCTGATTCAGGCAACCATCCTCTATCCCGCCGACGCCGCCGGCTATCGGCGGACGGTCCAGGTTCCCACGTTCGGGCTGCCGGCGGATGTGCACGGGCTACTGTCGCCCGACGCCGCGGAGCGCTTCGCGGTCCAGCTGCTCACGGCGATCGCCGGCCCGGATGTGTTGGTGCACGCGATCGCGACGCCGCCCTACTGTGTCAATCAACTCAGCTAAACCCGAAGGATGGTGTGTGATGGACTGGACATCTGATCAGTCGGCGGTGAATGGTGTCGTGTGGTGTGTCCTGTGGCTGGTGGCGGCACTGGCCAGCGCGGCCGCGCTGTGGCGATCATGAGCCGGCAGGTTTACGTCCTGATGTGGGAGGCGCCCGCGGCTGAGGCAACCGAGGGCGACACGCGATCGCGCGCCCTCTTCGCGACGACGACCCGCAAACGGATCGCGATCCGCCATGCACGACGCCTGCAGGCGGACGTCTACGCGATTCCGTATCCTGGCCAGGGCTGGGATTGTCCGACGATCCGCGCGACCTTCGATCTGCTATTCAGTGGGGGGCGATCATGAGCCGACAGATCCGCACAGTCGATCGCCCCTATCTGCTGACGTTCCACGCGACGCAGACGACTTACCCGCTGTCGTCAGCGGAGGCGCAGCGGTTGCTGGACGAGTACCCTGCGGTGACCGCGAACAGCCGGCGGGTCGTCCTGCCCGGACACAACACGGCGGATCCGCGACAGCGCTGCACGCTGCAGCCTACGACAGCCGGCGGAGGGCCAGCGTTCATTCTGTCATAGCAGATCCGGCCACACGAACCAAGGGCGCCCACGATCGGGCGCCCTTGCTATGTACAGGCAGGCACACGGGTTAGGCAGGCTAGAACGACGCCGCCAAGTCGATCAATTTGCCGGCAGCCCGATCGATCGTGGTGCGATCGTCGGCGTAGGGAATGGTCTGGCTGTGCCGAGTCAGGCCCTGCACTGTCCCCCACACCGTCCGAGGATCACCATCCTGATCGGGCTGGACGGCATCGTACCCCGCCTCCAAGGTCTTGCGGCTGAGCCCGAGTCGGCGGCCGAAGAGCAGATCCAGGACGTCGTCCTTGGTCTTGGCGATCGTCGTGCGGCGCGCCTTTTCGATCGCGGCGGACTCGTCGGACGTAGAACTGTCCAGATACTTGATCAGGGTGGCGTCCCAGCGCGACAGCTGCTCACGGATCGTGCCGACATGGCGGAGCGCAAGTTCCGTCACGGCGGAGGCGCTTTATACAGTTCCATGATCCTGGCCTGCCTTTGTGCCCGACTGTGTGCCCGACATGGGCGCAACCGTGGGCGAAGAGCAGTCTAGCAGAACGCCGACACCATGTCAACCATGCTAGAATGCTAGTGTTTTGCAAGGTGTTGACATGCGGATCGTGTTCTGCTAGGATCTGCCTATGACGACTTACCTTGACTCCGCAACCGACCTGCAGGGGCAGTGGTGGTATGTGAACGATCGCGTGCGCCATACGATTCCGGGCGTCCGGTCGGATGCGGGGCGGATCGTGGAGATCCCCGCGCGGGTGGTGGTGCGGGTGGTGGTGGCGTTCGACGACGGCGGGCGGGCGCCGTGCTACTGCTCGGAGCTGACACTGATCAGGCGCCGCACGGCGGACGAAGTGCCGTACGCGGCGCTGGAGGGCTGAGCCATGGCGACGATTGGAAACGGCTGGCCGGTGATCGACGTGCGCGGCGCGGGTGCCGCGGTCGACAAGGGGCGGATCCAGTACTCCGTGACGGTGTATCTGCGGATCCCGCGTGAGCTGGCGACGCCGATCGACGGCGGCTGCAGCTGCACCTATTGCACGGCGCACCCGGACGAGGTCCCGCGCTGGGATACGCTCGCGGTGTGCGACGTGCCGGGCGATCACAGTTGGACGGTGCACTATCCCGATCCGCGGCGGCAGACGATCGCGGATCGGACGGCGCGCGAGGCGCGGGCGCGGGCGACGGGGGTACTGGGGGTGACGCGATGAAAACGAAGAGCTACGGCGCGATCCGAGCCACGGTGAAGCGGGCGCACGCGCACGATGTGCCGGCGGCGGCGCGCCCGGACTGGCGCGGCGCGTGGGCGCTGCGGAAGAGTCAGTTTGTCGAGGCGACGTGGGTCGCCATGATGCGCGATCCGTATCGGCGGCGGTACTTCTACTACACGCCGACGGTCGGATCCGCGTGGGGCGCCCTCCATGCCGTGCGCGACGGCGAGGATCCGCCGGCCAGGGCGGAGCTGGTCACCGCGGAGCCGATCGTGAGCGGCGACAAGGCGACGATCGCGCGGTGGGTGGAGCAATACGCGCGGGGCGGCTGCCGGTGATCCCGGCGGACCTGTAGAGGGGGCGAGCATGGCGACGAGTACACCGTGGGGGCTGTCGCAGACGGCGCGCCAGCTGACGCCCGGGATCATGATCTACAGCACAGCGGGGCACGGCGGGATCCACCTGAGCCCGGCGCGGATGGCCGCGCTGCCGCGCGGCCCGCACCGACTGACTGGTTAGGAGCAGTCACCCGATGATTACCCATTCTACAACGGAGACGCATACGCCCGGGCCGTGGAGCGCCGAAGCGCCACCGCCCGACGCGTACACCGATCCGGACATCCGCCTGGATCCGGAGGTGAAGTTCTGGATCGTGGGCGGCGGCGTCGGAGAAGTGCTCGCGCAGACGTTGCTGACGTCACAGGGCCAGGAAGCGGCGAACGCGCGCGTGCTCGCCGCGGCGCCGGATCTGCTCGACGCGTTGCACGCCCTCGTGAAGGTCTACGAGAAAGTCGGTGGACCACTCGCGGTCGATCCGAAACTCGCGGACGCCCGCGCCGCCATCGCGAAAGCCGAAGGTGTCAAGTGACTACCGCACCGCAGAAAGAGACCGGCGGCCCGGCCTTCCCGACGGACCACTCGAGGACGGCGACGCGCCGGCGACCGAGGATCGCGCCGCGGTGACCTGCCCGGCCTGTCTGACGCAGGCGACGGCGGCGCGCGACGATCTCGCGGGCACGATGGCGGCGGCGCTGGACGCGGTCAATCAGCAGATGGCGCAGGCCGCGCACGAGGCCGCGGATCCGCACTGCACCTGCCCGGACTGTCTCGAGGCGCACGCGGCACGGCTGGAGGGCTGAAGATGCGCTGTCCTAGACATCGTGCTAATCTGTGAAACTTGACAAGTTTGCACGATGTGTGATACGATCGGTGTCGGAGGTCAGTGATGCGACTGAAGAACACTACAACGATCCCGCCCGACGTCGTCCGCGCGATCGTGCGGTTCACCTGCCCGCCGGGGGTGGCCGGCTACGACGTCAAGGTGGCGCCCTTGCGCAGCCGCGGCGGCACCGTCAAAGGGCGCGCCTACTCGCGCGGGAGCAGCTACCACGCGACCGCGGCGCCCTTCGTGAACCTGTACGTGCGGGAGCCGGGACACTTCCCCTGCCCGCCCAAGCCGCCCTGCCGGCCGGGCTATCTGCCGATGCCGTACTTCGCCTCGCGCGTGGAGGCGCTGGTCTACCTCGCCGCGCACGAGCTACGGCACCTCTGGCAGGCCACCCATCCGCGCGGCCGGCGGGTGTGGGGCGCCCGTGGCCAGTTCTCCGAGCGCGACGCCGACGCCTACGCGATCCGCCTGCTGCGGGCGTGGCGGCGGCGCTAGGCAGACGCACCGTGCGTACGGTACCCTCCGTACGCACGGTACCAGTCTGTGAGGGTACTGATCCGCGCGCGCGTACAGGGCCGTCCGCGGCTCGGAGTGTAGGAGGAGGAGAGCGATGAGACCGCCAGCCGATCTGACCTGGGACCAGCGCGCCGAGTGGGATCGATCCGAGCGCGCCCGCGACGCTGAACGCCGCGACGCCGAGTACGAGGCCGACCGCGTGCGGGAGGAAGCCCGACAGGCCGAGCAGCGGGCGGAGGAGCAGCGGAGCCGGGCGCGCGCCCTCGCCGCCGAGCGCGACGAGATCGCCGAGGAGGCCGGCGCGACGGCGGAGCGGCTGGCCGATGCCCGCCGGCAGCTCGCCGCGCTCCACGAGTGGCTCGCCGCCACCGATCAGCGCGAGGCCTTCCAAACCTGGGCGGCGACGCGCCAGGCGGGCCGCCACGAGGCGATCGGCGATGGGGACTGAGGAGAGGCCGCCGGCGGGGCGCGTCGTTCCTGGGGGCGCCTAATGCCCCGTCTCCCCCGCCTCCCCCAGCCCGCCCTCCGCCTCTTCGGCCGGATCGATCGCTTCACGGTGGAGTGCCCACGCTGCGGCAAGATCATCATCGCGACCTTCAACCGGCACTACTCGGCCATCGAGGCGCACGCCCTCCAGCGCGACCGCCCCACGCGCCCCCCGCGCCCGCTCCGCCCGCGCAAGTCCGCCCAGGCGATCCGCGCCAAGCAGGCGGTGCAGCAGAAGCCGACCACCACGATGGTGTACAACCCGCTCACCTCCCGCCTCTGCTGCCCGCATTGCCATCGGATCTTCGCGGTGGGCCTGCTGCTCTACTCGGTGGGGCAGTCCGCCCCGCAGGCGCCGGCCGACCAACGCCCAACCTGGAAGCAGCTCCTGGAGCTGCGCCAGACGACGGGCGCCTTCTACCTGGATGGCCCGCTCGTCCGGGGCGCCGAGCCGCTGAACATCCTGGTGGAGTCGGCCTGCACCTGCGCGGTGGGGCATGTGAGCAGCGGCTGTCCCGTGCACGGCTGGGATACGCCAGCTGACGAGCCCGAGGAGGAGGTCTCGCCGCTCGACGGGGTGGAGGATCTGTTATTCGCACATAGACATGATGCTAAACCCCCTAGAGGGGGGGAGTAAGAGATCCTCTCACTCGGTTGCTCTCGCGCGCGCGATGGATCGTGAGCTTTTCCTAGCTAGGTGACTGAGGAGATGAGACTTACACAGGCTCACCCATCTAGATAGAGGGTGAGCTTCTGAGCTGTTCAGGGGTCGGATCGGCTCAGAGGCTCAGGGCCTGAGCCTTTGGTGAGCCTGCCTTAACCTCTTGAGGAATAAAGGGGTTTAGCCATAGTTCGGCTCATAGATCTTATGTCTATATAAGAGGGGGCGGAGCGGCCGAGCTAGGGGCGCAGCCCCGCGTGCTCAGGTACCTAGTACCGGAGTACTCCGTACCTGATCCCCCTGATCCCCTGATCCTGATCAGTGGACGAGGATCAGCCGGTAGACGCCGTGGCTGACCTTTTCGATACGTTCCACGTCGATGAGCGCGTCGAGGATCCGCTTGACCGTCGCCCGACTGAGGGGATACGCCTCAGCCAGCTCCACCAGCAGGCCGAAGGTGATCGGCGCGCCGTCCTCGGGGAAGAGCGCGAGCACGCGGTTCTGATTGGCGCTGTCGGCGCCGGTGTAGAGCTGGAACAGCCCGGTGTCTTTGTCCTGTTCGAGCTGGAAGGTCTCCACGGGCGAGGTGTGCGGATGCCAGAGGAACAGAAAGTAGGGTTTCGCGGTCTCTTGGGGGCTGGCGAGATACATCTGCGTGTCGGTGAAGCCGAAGATCGCCGTCGAGCCCAGGATCTGATCCTGCATCCGCATGTAGCGATCCTTCTTGTCGGTTTTCAGCTTGGCGGAGTGGGCCGTGCCGAGCAGCGTGTACTGCCGGGCGCGGAGGTAGGCGCGGATCTCGTGGCAGGCGACGGCGCAGTCGTCATAGTTGATCAGGTTCCCCCCGAGGAAGAGCGCGATCGGGTCGACCGAGACGAGCGAGCGGGGCGGCAGCTGGAGGAGATCGATGAAGCTGGCGAGGATGTCGGTGCGCTCGTGCTTTTTGCGGAGACGTTTCGGGTTGAAGGCGATGTCGTCCGCCATCGAGTACTGGCGGATCTCCGGGTAGCCGGCCCGCTCGAACCAGACACCCGACCCGCGGAGCCAGCCGCGATCGGCGTTGATATAGCCGATCCCGGCGACCGGCGCCGGCTGGTGGCCGAAGATGGGCCGGCCGTCGCGGATGTCGCGGAGGAAGCCAGCCAGGAGAGCGGTTTTGCCCACGTTGGGGGCGCCGGCGATGAGCGAGATGCCGCCGGCCGGCAGGATGCCCGGGAGGGGGTCGTCTTGACAACGGGCGTCGAGTGTGGCATCAGTAGGCATCGGTCCTCCGCGGCGACTCTCCGCGATCGGCGAACTGTGGGGCGGGCTAACTCTGACAGGCTGGCCCGCTCCCTCTCAAACCCGCCCACCCTACTCCCCTTCTCGATCGCCCCGCAAGCCCCAAGATTTCGTAGTGTGGCACGTGGAACACCACAAACGCCCCTTACGCCTCACGCCCTGAAGGTGTAGACTGTGTGCAGATCACCACGCTTGACACTGTAGGCATGATGCTGTAGTGTAGAGGGTGTAGAGGGATGGCTATGCAGACGAGCTATAGCGCGGACGTCGAGCACATCGACGCGCCGCTCGAAGATGCGGCGAACGAACGCCAGCCGGGCGAGACGATCCGGATCCGGCTGCAGCCGAGCCTCTTCCGCCGGCAGCTCGGGCAGCACCGGATGTGGAAGGGCGTGAGTTGGACGGTGGACTGCCAGGATCTGGCCGAGGCCGTGGCCCTGCGGGAGGCGCTGCAGGCGTTTTTCGCGGCGGTCGCGCGGGTCGGAGCCGTGCCGCTGCGGTTCGAGCTGGACAGCTTGGATCCGCCGGCGGCGACCGGAACGAGCGGCTAGGGGCAGATGCGCCTCCTGGCCGGCCTACTGCTCGCGCTGACCGGCAGCGGGTGCGCCCTGCACTGTCACAACGCGCGGACGCACCTGCTGACGTGGTACGAGTACGTGCTGGATCCGACTGACCGGCAGCCCGGCGAGCCGATCCTCCCGCGGGTGATGAGCGAGGCGGATCCGGCGCTGACGGTCGGCGACTACGTGCTGACCGACGGCCTGGTCTACCGGGTGACCGATCAGAGCTGGGACAATCTGCCACGGTGCTCGCACTTGTACCGGCGGCAGCGGGATCCCCAGTGAGCTAGAACGCGGCGTCGACAGAGAACTCCAGGACACAGGACACACTCCGGATCCGCTGAGGCCCCCGATGGACGCGCCGCTCACGCTCTGGCTGAACGATCGATCGCGCTACAAGGTCGGCACGGGGCGCTGCCCCCGGCAGCGCCTGCTCGGCTACCACTGGGGCCCGACCGGCTACGGGATCACCACCAAGCAGGACAGCCTGCCGCTCGCCACCGGGATCTATACCCACACAGGGATCGCGCGGTTCGGCGCCATCCTCCAGCAGCACGACCGCCTGCCCACACTGGAGGAGACCCGCGCGATCATCGGCGAGGTCTGTGCCGCCTACGTCCAGCGGGTCGAGGCGCGCGGCTTCCTCGGGATCCTCAGCTCGGAACATACCGCCGAGACCATCCTGGAGCAGCAGCTCCTGATCGGCGGCCTGCTGTGGGCGCTGCGGATCAAGTTCCTCCCCTGGCTCCATCAGGCCTACCGGATCCTGAGTGTGGAAGAGGAGCGCCTGCACTTCCTCACCTGCACCTGCGGGGCGGGGCCGCTGCCACTGGCGGATCATGTGGCGCGCGGCTGCCAGGGGAAGGGGCTGATGCTGCGCAATGACATCCTCGCGCAGCGGAGAGGCGCCACCACCCTCGCGTACTTCGAGTTCAAGACCACCGGCTGGGAGTCGGATGCGTGGGCGGATCAGTGGGAGAGCGATCCGCAGTTGGGGATCGGCACGCTGGACGTGGATCGGTTGTTTGGGGCCGAGGTCACCGAGCTGTTCATCGTGGGCCTGCAGAAGGGCGCCCGGCGGCGGGACAAAAAGGACCCCGAGGGACGGCGCAAGCAGCTCAGTAGCCTCTGCTATGGGTACCGCCGCCCGGGCAACCCGCCGCTCATGGCGGACGACTGGCTGCCGGCGTATGAGTGGATCACCGATCAGGGCGAGGTGAAGCGAGCGAGCCGGGCGCACGAGCGGACTGGGGTGTGGGCGCTAGAGCAGAGCGACTACCCCGTGTGGGAGGCCTACCGGCGGCAGGATCCGGCGCTCACCCCTGGGGAGTTCTGGGTGCGGATGCTGCCGGCGAGTGTGCTGGATCGCGTGTGCTTCGTCCTCGGCCCGATGAACCGGCAGGATCACCAGATCGCCTCGGTGCGGCAGGCGATGATCGGCGAGGAGGAGCGCTGGCAGGGGGTGCTCTGGGCGCTCTACGAGGCCGGCCTGACACAGAGCTGGGCGAGCCCGGAGTACCAGGCGCTGCTCGACAAGATGAATCCGCAGAGCTGGAATTGCCGGCCCTTCGGGCGGGATCATCAGTGCGAGTTCTACGGGATCTGCCACAAAGAGGAAGGCTGGACGGATCCGCTGGGGAGCGGCGGGTACGTGCCGCGCCGGCCCCACCACCAGACGGAGCTGGATCAGGCGATCGGGCGAGGGCTGCTGCCGGAGGATGCGGAGCTGGACGAAGGAGAACTCGAATGAGCCGACCGATCATCTGTGACGAGTGCGGCGCCAAGGTCGATCCCACCGAGTACGGCCTCCCGCCGCTCGGCTGGATCAACGTGTCGATGCAAGCGAACCCGTACGAGAAGCCGGCCGACTACTGCTCGCCCAAGTGCGCGGTGTCGGCGCTGGCGGCGCGGGAGTCGGCGAGGATCCGGCGTGCCTGAGCGGACCTTCTACGGCGGCGAGCCGCTGGTCGGCGCCCGCGGCGGCGAGATCTCCGCCGGCCACTACGACGGCCCAGAGGCCCACCAGCACGCGCCGTGGAAGTGCCCGGCGTGCGGCGTGCTCAATGAAGGGCCGCTCGGCGGGGGGTGCGCGCACTGCGGGGCGGGGCAGCCGGGGTACCACGTGGGGGTGCAGCCGCCGCCGCCCGCTATGGCGCCGCCGACGGATCCTCAGTTTCGGCGAGGACTAGAGGCGCGCGCGCCACTCCTGCTGCCGGCCGCGGAGGCGTGGGCGGAGGCCCATCCGCAGGCGACGCTGGCCGAGGCATTCGTCGCCGGCTACTTCCTCGCGATCGGCCACGTCGCGCAGGCGCCCCCGGTGACCGCCGATATGGAGACGCTGGCCCCAGCAGGGAAAGCGCGCCGCACGATCGTCGCCGCCCTGGAGATCTTCACGGATCAGATCCTCAGCCAGGGGCCGGAGGAGATCACCACCGGCGAGTGGTGCTCGGTCGACGAGGCCCGGGCGCTCATCGCGCAGCTGCGCACGGAGGCATGAGTGGATCCCACCAAGGAAGGCCCCGCGTTGCAGGTCCGCACCATCTACGCCGCCGTCGGCGAGACGATCGAGATCCAGTGGTGGCGCTCCTGTCAGGGGGATCCGGATCGGGATCCCGCCGCCCCCTTGACACAGATCTTGATCGAGCGGCATACTGCGCCGCCCACCGAGACGTGGACGACGCGGATCGCCCAGCAGCAGACCACACAGACACCGGATCAGGATCCCACATGACCGACCAGACTACTCAGCCCGTCGCACGCCTCCACCGGATGTTCACCGCGGCGCTGATCATCGGCGTCCCCGGGAGTGGCAAGACCTCCCTCTACAAGGGGTTTGCGGAGTACCTCTGGGAGACGCATCGGAAGATCCTCCTGCTCTACTCCTGGGACGGCGGCGCGATCCCGACCGACGTGCAGAAGCGGATGAAGCAGGGGCTGATCCGGTACTGGCGCGCGCGGACGCGGTCGGCGCCGGGGCTCGGGCTGGAGACGCTCCACCTCGCCAGCCGCGGGTACTGGCCCCGCCAGATCAACCCCGAGACCGGCGAGACCTCGCCCGCCGTACCGCTGGTGGCGCCGGTCACGGTGAAGTACCACGTCACCTGCAGCAAGGGGCATCCGCTCGCCGTGGTGCCGGCGATCAGCCTGGTCACGCCGATGTTCTGCACACCGTGCGGGGCGTTCGTGCCGCAGCCGGATCTGCGGGTGCGCGAAGAGGCGCAGCGCACCAAGGGGTTCGAGGCGGTGGGCGGGGTGGGGTTCGACTCGCTCACCAGCATGACCGACGTGGTCCTGGATCACATGGATCTGCAGCGCGGCGAGGGGCTGATCGGCGGCGAGAAGGCGGCGTTCGGCGGCGTGGTGGTGAGCGGATCCCAGAAGTTCGGCGGCAACAACCGCGCCGACGTCGGCTTTGGCCAGACTCGCGGCCACCAGTTTGTGAACAACTCCCTCACGATCCCGTACCTGGTCGAGGGGCCGGTCTTCACCGCCCTCTCGATGGAAGCGACCGACGAGGGCGGGCTGCCGATCGTCGGGCCGAAGCTGCCGGGGCGCGCCGCGACGGATGAGGCGTCGGCGTGGTTCGGCAATGTGATGGAGATGGGCAAGACCAACGACGAGCAGGGGCGGAGCTGCTTCACGCTCTACCTGCGGCCGTTCATTGACCCGCAGGGCCGGCGCCATCTGCTGAAGACGAGCGCGAGCCCGACCGGCGTGCCCGACAAGCTAGTGGATCCGGCGGCGGATCTCCTCCAGCCCTATACGGTCGTGAACCTCGGGAGCGTCTACAAGATGCTCGACGAGGATCTGCGGCGCAGTCTCCAAGTCGACGACGTCGCCGAGGCGCCAGGGATCCCCGCCGGGATCATGGAGTACGGCGAGGCGGTCGTGGTCGAGACGCTCGGGGCGCAGATGGTGCAGGCGGGGGCACCCACCCCGGCGGCCTTGACCGCGGTGCCGGGCGCGTCGAGCCCAGCCCCGGCGGCCCCGATGCCGAGCGTCGCCGGCACGCCGCTCGCAGGCGCCCCGGCGGGCGGAAGCGCGGGCGCGCCGTTGATGGTCGCCCAGCCGCGCAAGCGCCGGGCGGCCGCGGCACCGGAGAGCGCGCCGGCGATCCAGATCCCCACCCCAGCCCCACCGCCACCGGTGCAGGCGCCGATCGTCGGGCCGGCCATGGCCACCCCGGCCACGCCGGTCGTGCCGGTCGTCACGGTGATCCCCGCGGTGATCCCGACCGGGACGACGGCCCCGCCGCCGCCGGGGATGCGGCCACCCGCCCGAGTGCCAGGGTCGTAACTCGTACAACCGTTTATAGAGGAGGAGTCTCATGGGTAAGTCGTTACAGGATCTCGGGCTCAAAGAGGAAGCCCTCCCCACCGCCGGCCAGGCCCTCGCCGACCTGCCGGAGTTCGGCACCTTTCGCGAGCCGCCGCAGCCCGGGTCGTACCGGTTCCGGCTCCCGGATGATCTGAGCAGTATCTGGGATGTCTACGACACCCCGGCCAAGACCCCACCGCAGCGGATCCGGGCCATCTTCGACCGCGACCACCCGCTGCAGATCGTCCAGTCACCCGGCGGGCGGAGCAACGGCGAGCCGTTCGAGACCCGGATCAGCAACGAGGAGCGGACCCGGGGGAAGGACAAGACGATCTACGCCTCCGACATGGACTACCTGCTGCGGGCGCTCAAGGTGCAGCAGAAGCCGGCGACCAACCGGGGCTACATCGACCTGATGAAGCAGCAGGCCAAAAAAGAGTTCGGCGCCGACATCCGCTACAGCTGGAAGTGCAGCCCGGATCGCAACATCCGGGTGAAGGACGCCAACGGCAGCATCCAAGAGGTCCAGGGGCGCCCGGGGTGCGGATCGGGCTACTACCAGGAAGATCTGCCCAACGGGGGGAAGGACGCCTCGGGGATGGTGCCGACCCAGATCCAGTGCACCTGCGGCGCGATGCTGCGGGCCTTCGCCAACCTCGACAACGTGCGCGCGTAGGCGTAGGCTGCCGGCGCCATGCCGCCCAGCTTCACCTACACCTACGCCGTGCTGGAGATCCCGCGGGGGGCGTGGGAGGCGATCGCCGATCGCCTCCGCGCCGCTGGGTACGATCACGTCTTTGACGGCGACGTGATGGACATGCACGGGATCGCGCTGGCCCCGGAGCCGTCGAGGAGTCGTGATGCCACGCAAAAAGGAACTGGAGGCGGTGCAGGTCTTGGAGTACTTCGGAACGGCGCCCCTGGAGGCGGCCCGGCTGGTGCTGCAGCTGGCCGGGCGGGCGGTGCAGCTCAGGACGCCGAAGCCGCAAGGCGGCAAGCCGGCGCCCAGCCCGCGGAAAGGCGCACCACAGACCGCCGGCGCCCCCGCCGTCGCTGAGATCGGGACGACGACCGTGTCAGCCGTGCCCCCCGCAGCGGCCCCCGCGGCGGCCTCGCCTCCGCCGCGGCGTCGACCGGCGCAGGCGCCTCCGGCGGGCGTGCCCCCCGCTGGAGAGGCCCCGCCGGTGATCTAAGGATCAGGATCCCCCGATGATCCGCACCCCGCTCATGCTCGTGGGCGACGGCCCGCAGGAACCCACCGGGCTGGGTCGCATCCTCCGCGATCTGGGCACCCAGATCGTCGAGAGCGATCTGCCGGTGGAGCTGGCGAGCGTGGGCGGCCCAGTGCCGCCCGTGTGGCGGCGCTGGCCCCACTACCCGCTGGACGACCGCCTGCACCGCGGCGAGGACTGGGGGGCGAGCTATGTCGAGGCGATCTGGCGGAGTCACTTCGGGGATCGGCCCGGGGTGCTCTGGCTGATCTGGGATCCGGGGCGGCTGGCGTACTACCGGGGGATCGATCTGCCGGTGCAGATCTGGGCGTACACCGCGGTCGACGGGACCAACTGGCCGGGCGGGATCGGCGGGCCGGCGGGGGAAGCGGTCGAGCGGGCGGATCGGGTGATTGCGTACGGGCGGTGGGCGAGCCAGGTGCTGAAGCCGCTGCGGGCGGGGGCGGTGCCGTACCTGCCGCACGGGATCACCCGGAACGGGGAGGGCGAGGCGGATCCCGCCTGGGCCCGGCACGAGCTGGGGCCGCACTGCCGACAGCGGGACCTCGTGGTGGGCTGTGTGGCGACCAACCAGCCCCGGAAGGATCTCGGGCTCTACGGCCAGACGCTGAAGGTGCTGCAGGATCGCGGCGTGCCGATCTACGGCTGGCTGCACACCGATGTGCTGGTCAAGGCGTGGAGCATTCCGCAGTTGGTCGAGGATTGCGGGATCCAGAAGCGGGTCACCGTGAGCACCAAGACCTACACAGACCTGGAGCTGCGCGCCCTCTACGGCGCCTGTGCGGTGACGATCGCGCCCGGGCTGGGTGAGGGGTTCGGCTACCCGATTGTCGAGAGCTTGGCCGCCGGGACGCCGGTCGTGCACGGGGACTACGGCGGCGGGCGCGAGTTGATCCCGAAGCGCGAGTGGCGGATCCCAGTGCGCGAGCTACGGCTGGAGGGGATCTACGGGACGCAGCGGCCGGTGTTTCGCGCCGAGGACGCGGCGAACGCCATCGAGCGCGCCCTGACGTGGCAGATCGATGTGGGGGCCGAGGTCGCGGCGGCCTACTGCCGCGGGGCGGTCGCCCACCTGGACTGGGCGGCGCTCTGGCCGCGGTGGCGCGCGTGGATCAAGGCGGGGCTCTGATGGGGCTGGTGCAGGTCCAGATCGCGAGCCGGATCATCCGGGTCGAGCCGATCGAGGGGGATCCCTTCCTCGTGGTGGAGATCGACATCGGCTGTCCGATCTGCGGCGTGGTGGAGCTGCGGCTCGCCGGGCATCACCTGCGGACGGTGCGGGATGTGATCATCGAGGCGATCGACCAGTACCCCGAGCTGACCAAATGCGAGAGCCAGGTGGTGGATCGGTATGCGATCCGGAGCCGGGCGCCGGGCGATCCGACGAGCAACTGAGGGAGGGATGCAAATGGCTGAGGAGATCGAGGACACCGCGCCTGTCACCGACGAGGAGATCCTCGACGCCATGGCGCGCTACGGCGGATCCTTCGTCAAGGGACTGGCGCGCCTCTGGCCCTTCGCCGACGCCGCGAATCAGGCGCGGCTCAAGGCCGCCTTCCCCGACTACTGGGCGCAGTACGCCAAGACGGTCGAGATGCAGCGGCAGCGCGATGCCAACGCGCGGAGGGAGTCGTGAGCCTCGCCGTGGTAACCGCGTCGACCAGCCTCGCGCGGGCCGGGAAATGTGTGGAGAGCTGGATCCGACACGCGACCGAGCACCCGCTGCCGATCTTCCTGATCCTGAACGGTGGCCCGCGCCCCGAGCGGGAGGCGGTCGAGATCGACGGCGCCGTGGTCGCCTGGGTCCATCACGAGGAGTATCTCGGGAGCGTGCGGGCGTATCGGGTCGGGGTCGACGCCGCGCTGCATGGGCGCTTCGACGCGATCGCCTGCCTCCATGACGACTTCGAGATCCAGGAGGACGGCTGGGACCAGAAGGTCCTACGACACTTCGCGCGGGCGCCGGCGTGTGGCCTGCTCGGGTTCGGCGGCGCGATCGGGCTCGGCAGCGAGGATATGTACCGCAAGCCGTACGACCCGATGAGCCTGGCGCGGCACGGGTTTCGGAGCAACCTGGTCGACGCGGAGGTGCATGGGGTCCGGAGTTTGTTGGCGGAGCCGGTGGCGTGTCTGGATGGGTTCAGCCAGGTGGGGCGCAGGGCCTTCTGGGCGGGCGCCAGGCGCATCGGGGCAGATCTAGCCGGCCTGGACGTCGAGGTCGTCGAGCGCCGGCCCTGGGCCATCCTGGACGACCTGGGGATCGTCCACCATCTCTACGACGGGCTGCTGGGCGCGATCGCGGCGCGGCATGGGTGGGAAACGTGGTACCTGCCGCTGCGCGCCAAGCACTGGGGCGGCCAGACCGCGGTGGGGGATCCGGGCTATCAGGCCTGGGCGAAGCGCCAGACCGCCGGCGGGGATGAGGACTTCTGGAAGCAGGCGCACGCGATCGGGTACGAGAACTTCAGAGACATTTTGCCGTTGCGCGTATGAGCCCTGTCACCGTCCCGAAGGTCGCGCTCGATGTGCACGACGGGCTCCCGCCGATGGGGCCGCCACGCGAGGAGCCGCGTACGACCGGAGTACGTACTGTACCTCGGGGTGCAGAGAGCCAGCGAAACAGACGGGAGCGAGGAGCCTCGTCGGTGGCCTCGTCGACTGTGACAGAGCAGGATCAGGGCCAGCCTCCCGCCCCGGCGCCCACGCCCGCAGCCCTCGGGACCGCCGTGTGCGATCGGTGTGGGGCGCCGGCGCCGGCGGATCTGGTCGGGGTGCGGCATGGCGGATGTGGGGGGACCTTGATCCTGCCACTGACCCCGTGCGACGGCTACACCCGGCCCGACGGCGTGCTGGGCGGCCCGTGCGTGCAGTGTGGGCGGTCGCAGCCCGAACATGCGATAGACGGAGGGTCCAGTGACCGAGGAAGACTGGGTGGAGATCCAGCGCCGAGCCATCGAGGCGGCGGAGCGGGCGCCGGTGAGCCTGGCGGAGTGCCTGGCGGGGCTGGAGATCATGCGGGTCGAGCTGCAGGAGCGGATCCGGCAGATGGCGGACGAGATCGAACACCTGGATCAGGGCACGGCGGCGGAGGAGGAGGAGCCCTAGCCCGAGAGATCGAGCCGCCGCTCCCCTTCCCGGATGGCCCCGTCTGGGATCTGGCGACGGCGGATCTGGGCACGCTGAAGGCCGACGCGGTCGCCCTGCTGGCGCCCGAGACGACCGAGCCGGCCGCCCCAGTCGTCCAGGTGGATCTCTGGCCGGATCCCGTCCCGCCCTTCACCTACCTCGCGGGGCCCGCCGGCTGCGGCAAGACCTTCGCGGTGCAGGCGTGGAAGGAGCAGCGGCCGGGGCTGATGCTGGTGGCGACCACCGGGATCGCGGCGCTCAACCTGGGGGGCACGACGATCAATGCGACGTTGGGCTACTTCGACACCAAGAGCCTGCAGGAGAGCTATACGAATGGCTACCTCACGGCGCGCCTGGGCCGGCTGTGGCGGGCCGGCGTGACGCGGCTGGTCCTCGACGAGGTGTCGATGCTCGAAGGCGACGCGCTCACCTACCTCGTGAAGGGGATCGAGGAGGTGAACGGCCGGGGCTACGTCCTGGGGAAGTGGACCGAGGACGACGAGGCGGAGCCACCGGCGATGGGGCTGACGCTGGTCGGCGACTTCGCCCAGCTGCCACCGGTCAATGGGCCGTTTGCCTGGGAGAGCCCGGAGTGGCCGCGGTTTGCCGAGGAGGGCCATACCCGGATCCTCACCGAGATCCGCCGGCAGTCCGACCACCCCTTCATCGAGCTGCTGCGGGCCGCCCGGGTCGGGGATGGGCGGACGGTCCTGGCGGCGATGCGGGGGAAGATCTACCCTGACACGGATGATCGCTTCGAGGGGCCGACCCTCTTCGCGAAGAACCAGCAGGTGGATCGCTACAACTGGATCCGGCTCGGGCGCCTCCCGGGGCGGGATCTCTACTTCGAGAGTCGGCGTGAGGGCGATCAGCGCAGCGAGTGGGGCAACCCGAAGAAGGATCCCAACACCTGGGGGATCCCGATCCGGCTGCACCTGAAGATCGGCGCCCTGGTGATGATCCTGGCCAACCAGCGGGTGGAGGGGCCGCCACCGCAGCCCTTCCTGTATGTGAACGGGGATCTCGGCGAGGTGGTGGAGGCGACCGCCTACTCCTGTGTGGTGCGGCTCAAGCGGAACGGCGAGGAAGTCGAGGTCGCCTACTGCCGGCGCGAGGTCCTCGTGCCGTGCGACGCGGCCCGGCGGCGGGAGCTGCGGGATCTGGGGCAGGAGGGGAAGATCACCGAGAACGGCAAGTTCGAGATCACCGGCTGGGTGGAGTACCTGCCGCTGCGGGTGGGGTACGCGAGCACCGTGCACAAGAGCCAGGGGCTCAGTCTGGACGCCGTGCAGGTCAACATCCGGGATGCGTTCTTCAAGACCTACGGCATGGTGTACGTAGCATTGTCACGGGCGCGAACCTTTGAAGGATTGCGCCTCGTTGGATCCGAAGCCGCCCTGATTGAACGATGCGCCGCCGATCCCCGATTGAAAGCCTGGCTCTGAGTGGGGCGGATCTTGATCGCTTCCTCTCGAAGGTCGTCGTGTCTGTGGAGGGGTGTTGGCTCTGGCAGGGCGCGACGACCTCGGCCACCTCGCATGGGCGTGGCGGGTACGGGCGCTTCTGGCTCAGAGGAACGGAGGTGCTCGCACACCGGGCTGCCTATGCCACATACAAAGGACCGATCCCGGACGGACTCACCATCGATCATCGCTGTGAGCCGGTGTCGGAGCCTGCATGCGTCAATCCTACGCACTTGGTGGCTACGACGATGCGGGAGAACATCCTTCGAGGATCGGGGTGGGCCGGGATCAATGCTCGGAAGACGTCCTGTAAACGGGGGCATCCGTTCACACCAGAGAATACGGGCGCGCAGAAGCGTGGGCGGTACTGTCGGATCTGTCGACGACAGGACTGGAAACGGTATCGGGTGACGCACCGACGTCATGGACTGCATCAACTGCTGAAGGAGCTGACGTGACGACCAAAGATCTGATCACCGTGCTGCAGGGCCTCCCCCCGGAGGCCCCCGTGCGGATCCGCCGCTACGGGCAGGACACCGCCAGCTTCGATCTCGACTACACACAGTTGGTGGTAGATCCGACACCGACCCGGATCACCCCCCAGTCGGCGGCGGAGGAATGGCCGCTGATGCTCACTGAGAAGGTGAGCGTGGAGCTGGTCTACACGCCGGGACGGACGGGCAGCCTGGCCCTCGCCGGCGTCGAGGTCGCCGGCCGATGATCGCCCGCACCCTGGTCACCTTCCCGGGCAGGCACGGAGATCTGCTCTGGGCCCTCCCGACCATCCGCGCCCTCGCCGAGGTCCGAGGGGAGGCGGTGGATCTCCTGATCTGCGGCGAGTTCGCGGGGCTCGTGCCGTTGCTGCAGATCCAGCCCTACCTCGCCGCGGTGCGGGCGGACGAGACCTGGGGTATCGGGATGGGGTGGCAACCGACGACTCAGTACGGCCCCTACGAGGCGGTCTACCACCTCGGGTACCGCCGATGGCCGGAGCTGCCGCTGCCCGAGGAGACCCAGCGCACTCTGCAGGCGGAGTACGCAATGGACGTCGGCCTGGATCTCACCCGGCCGTGGATCACGCCGCCGCCCTGGGAGGAGCCCCGCGATCTCGTCTTCGGCTGGACCGACTGCTACTTCGAGCTGAAGTACGGCCTGACCGAGCTGCTCGCGCCCGACGAGCCCGACGCCGCCTATGTGAATGTGATCGGGATCGTGCCGCCGGGATCCCGCTGGGTGACCGAGGGCGGGTATCTGCCGACCTCGTGGCTGGAGGCGGCGGCCTGGATCAGCCGGTCGCGCGCCCTCCTCACCGACTGCTCGGCGCTCCATGTGCTGGCGGTGGGGCTGGGGATCCCGGTGGTCGTCGTCGAGCCGATGGAGGCCCGGTGGAACCCGATCTTCTACCCGCTCGGGATGGACGGGCCGCCGGTGACCGTGGTGAAGGGGACGGATGGGCGGCCGACCTTCGACAGTCGGCATTGCCGGGAGACGCTGACCCGGATCCTCACACGGGAGCCGGTATGAACCGCCGACGCCGCCCCGCGCGCGAACTCATCACGGATCTCGGCGCCCTCGCCGCCGATCTCCGGGAGCACAGTGAGGCCGACATCGCCGACGCCGTCGCCTTCCTCCACCAACTCAACCCGGACCTGTGCACGTGGCTGGCGACGATCTTGACGGCGCCCCCGAAGGATCCGCAATGAGCGACGAAGTCGTCCAGACCCCCTTCGGATCCTTCCTCGTCAACCCCGATGAGTGCATCGGCGGCACCGTGAAGGCCGGCACCGTCTGGGACGGGCCCGGCTTCCTCCAGGTGATCGCCCGCGAGTACGGGCGGCTCGGCGAGGATCAGGTGACCATCCTGGACGTCGGCGCGCACCTCGGCGACTGGGCGATCTGGCTGGCCGGGCAGGGCGCCTGGCGCGTGATCGCCGTGGAGCCGGCGCCGGAGATGATCCGCTACCTGAAGGCGAACCTGGATCTCAACAAGCCGACCTGCGCCGAGACGGTCGTGGTGCTGCCGGTGGCGGCCTACGACCGGAAGACGGATCTGATCTGGACCGTGCCCTACGAGCCGAGAGACTCGGGCGGCGCCGCGCTCCGGCGGCTGCAGGACCATGAGGTGCCGGATCGCCCGATCCCGGCCGCCCCGCTCGACGACTACCAGTACCTCTACGGCGACCACGTGAGCCTGATCAAGATCGACGCCCAGGGGTGCGATGGTGCGGCGATCGCCGGGCTCGGGGACACCATTCACAAGCATCACCCGGCGATCGTCTTCGAGTGGGAAGAGGAGTTGTCGCACGCGCACCCGTACCCGTTCGCCGAGGTCTGCCGCTTCCTGACGGGCGCCGACTACGAGATCCATGAGTGGCCCAGTCACCTCCACAACTTCCTGGCCCGGCCACGGCGATGAGCGCCGCCCCGAAGGTCCAGTTGGTGATCCTGCTCTGGCGGTACCTCGACAGTCACGCCCTGCTCAAAGATGGCCAGACCTGCGACTGTCCGATCTGCCGAGAGACGTGGGCGCTGCTGTCGACGATCGCCTGGGCGAATCAGGTGCGCGGCCGATGAAACTGGTCAACCCGGGGACGGGCGAGATCTCTGATCGCCTGACCATTCTCGCCCTCAAGATCCTCGCCGGCCAGGACGCCGGCCGCGACGTGGATCACTTCGAGAGCGAGCGATCCCTCCTCCTGACCAAGATCCACGCGCGCACGCTGAACGCCGCCTGGTTCGACGCCCTGCTGGAGCTGGGGGCGGTGAACGCGCTGATCTGGCACGGGGAGGACGATCTGCGGGACTGGCGGCGGGCGGGCGGCGGCGGAGGGGGATCCGGATCCCTGGGATCCGGATCCGTGTATACTGCCGCCGAGAACGACGCGATCCGGATCCTCGCCTTCCGCCTGCAGGATTGGAACGACCGGCGCGCGGCGCTGGTGCAGGCGATCAACCGCGAGGCCGGCGATGTCGTGAGCCAGGAGAAGGTCCTGGCCGACGAGAGGAGCCGATGATGGCCACGAAGCAGCGGGCGAAGCGGACAGTGCGGAAGGCGGCGAAGCGAGGGGCGGCGAAGAAGCGGGCGCGGGCGCGGACAGAGACGCGGCGCCAGACGGCGACGCGGTCCAGTGGCGCCGGGCCGGTGACCCGCCCCGGCACGAGCCTCACCACGAAGGGCAAGGGCGCCCCGACGGTGGTGCCGGTGGTCTACGCCAAGACCCAGAGCAAGCGGATCCGCTTCCGGCTGGCCGACGATCCCACCGCCTGGAGCCCGAGCTACGCCAACCGGGGCGCGGCGCGGCGGGCGGCCACGCGGCGGTTCGGGCGGGTGCGGGCGGTGCCGGCGCCGCAGGCGGCGATCGAGGCGATCGCGGAGATCGAGGCGTGAGAGTCGCCCTGGTCACGACGTGGGGGATCGCCTGCGGGATCGCGGAGCACTCGGCCCTGCTGGTCGAGGCGCTGCAGCAGGCGGATCCCTCGATCGCGGTAGAGATCGTGAGCGATCTCCACCCCCAGGCGATCCTCGGCCGGCGGGAGGCACCCGCCCAGACCGCGGTCGATCTGGTGGTGCTGAACTACCAGGCGGCGCTCCACAGCCAGTGGACGCCGGGGGCGATCACGGCGGTCAAGCAGACGCTGGGCGTGCCAGTGGTGGTCGTCTACCACGACACCGGAGTACCTAATTCTGAGCAGTGTCAGGGGATCGCCGCCGCCGCCGACGCCATGATCATCCATGAGCCGGCGGAGGATCTCCCAGGGCGGGTGGAGTACTGGCGGATGGGCGTCCCGCCCTGGCCGGCGGGCGACTACGCCTGGGGCCGGGAGACCTGGTGGAAGGCCTACCCCGATCAGCCGGTCCTCGGCTCGGTCGGCTTCCCCTTCCCGTGGAAGAACTACACCGAGTTGGCGCGGATCGCCGGCGAGGTCGGGTGGGCGTGTCACCTCCTCGCCCCCCAGGCCACCACCGCGCAGATCACCGAGTGGCAGGCCCTCAACCCCCAC
>Ga0307469_10000098_pt1 | contig 34207 bp, 26 predicted proteins | sample atmos_gasesAM2C__FD_203084 | JGI IMG/M metagenome (GOLD analysis project Ga0307469, IMG submission 203084) | Hardwood forest soil microbial communities from Morgan-Monroe State Forest, Indiana, United States - atmos_gasesAM2C_515 | ecosystem: Environmental > Terrestrial > Soil > Temperate... | reverse complement strand
ACATCGACGAGCAGGCCGACAGGGTGCGCGTGCGGATCGACGGCGACATCTCGATCGTCGCCGAGCTGACGCATGAAGCGCTCGGCGCCCTCGAGCTCGGACGAGGATCGTCCGTCTACGCGTCGGTCAAAGCGACGGAAATCGCCGTCGGCTGACTCAGCGGAAAGCGGGCGCGACCTGTTCGATGAAGAGGTCGCACGTCTCCTTACGCCGCGGCATCGAGCCCATCGTGAAGTCGGGCACGATGAACTCGTCCGCGCCGGCCTTCGCGTACTGCCCGATGATGTCGACGACCTCGTTCGGCGTGCCGACAACGCCGCCGGTCTCGCGCTTGCTCGCGAGCCATGACTCGTCCGTGCCGAGGTAGAGCAGCGCCTGCGTCGAGACCTTGATGTCGGACGGATCACGGCCGAGGTCCGCGCAGTGCTTGTGCAGGACGCCGACCTTATGCGCAAGCGTCGCCGGATCGGTCCACGAGTTCCACTCGTCGGCGTAGCGCGCGGCGATGCGCATCGTCCGCTTCTCGCCGCCCCCACCGATGAGGATCGGGATCGGCTGCTGGACGGGCGGCGGCTGGTTCGGTGCGTCCTTCACCTGGAAGTACTTCCCGTCGAGCGTCGTCCGTTGCTCGCGCAAGAGCGACACGAGGATCTGCGTCGCCTCCTCGAAGCGGTCGAGACGCTCCTTCACGCTGCCGAGCTCGAGGCCGTACGCCGCGTGCTCGTTCTCCTGCCAGCCGGCGCCGATGCCGAGCAGTAGGCGTCCGTGGGAGATGTTGTCGACCGCCGCTGCGATGTTCGCGAGCACCGCCGGGTGGCGGTACGTCACGCTCGTCACGAGCGGCGCGAGCCGCAGTCTGCTCGTCGCCGCGGAGAGTCCGGCGAGGACCGACCAGCACTCGAGCGTGTCGCCGTCGAGCGGCGTAGTGTCCGCCGCGTTCGGCATGAAGTGATCGGCGAAGTACACGCCGTCCCACCCCGTCTGTTCGCAGTGCTGCGTCAGTTCGACGATCTCGTCCCACGGACGCATCGGCGACGGCCAGATCGAGAAGCGCATCAGCCGTTCCTCGGAAGGTCTTTGAACGGAACGTTCGCGAGATCGCCGGGGTCTTTCGGGAGACCGAGGACACGCTCGCCGATGATGTTCATCTGGATCTGATCCGTGCCGCCGTAGATCGGGAGCGCTTGCGCGCCGAGCGCCTGCGCCGTGACGGCGTTGGCGACGGCGCCGCCGGGTTCGCTCTCGAGGAGTGCGCGGCCGTCGGCGTCGTGCGAATGCAACAGACCGCGGGGGCCGAGGATCTGCATACCGAGGTCTCGTGTGAGGCGGATCGCATCCGCCATGTGCAGCTTGCCGAAGTTCGCGACGCCGGGGATATCGCCGCCGCTCGCACGCGTCGCTTTGTGACGCTCGGTCGTGAGGCGTGACAGCTCGCGGAAGATGTGCAGCTTCGCCAGGTCCTGGCGTATCACCGGGTCGTCATTGCGCCCGAACTTCTTCGCTAGATCGATCAGCAGCTGCGCCGGGGATGCGGGCTTGCCCGTCGGCTTCGGCGCGCTGCGTCGCGGCGCGCGCTGCGTGAAGTCACCGGCGCGCTTGTCGAGGTGTCCGGCGACCGTGCCGGCACGCGCACCGACCATGCCACCGCTTTGTCCGCCGGCGCCCATCCCCGAGCGCTCGTGCAGGAGCGTCGTGTTCGCGACCTTCCACCCGTTGTTCAGTTCACCGATCAGCGCGGCGTCCGACACCTGCGCGTCCGTGAAGAACACTTCGCAGAAGACGGCGCTGCCCGTCATCTCCCGGAGCGGACGAACGTCGACGCCCGGCTGGTGCATGTCGAAGGCGAACCACGAGATGCCCTGGTGCTTCGGCGCGTCGGGATCCGTCCGGGCGAGGAGCATCCCGAGATCGGCGTACTGCCCGCCGGACGTCCAAACCTTCTGACCGTTGACGATCCACGTGTCGTCGTGCTTGACGGCTTTCGTCGAAAGCCCAGCGAGGTCGCTGCCGGCGCCCGGCTCGCTGAAGAGCTGGCACCAGCCCTTCTTCCCGGTGACGGCTTCACGGATGTAGAGGTCGATCTGCTCGCGCGTCCCGTGCGTGGCGATGGTCGGCGAGACGAGGCCGATGCCCATGCCGGCCGGCGGGCCGAGCGCGCCGAACTTCGCGATGGTGGCGCCGACGCGCATCGCGTCGGAGCGATTCAGGCCCCGTCCGTAGCTGTCCGCCGGGAGCATCGGAGCGGCCCAGCCGGCGAGGCCGAGGCGTTCCCACCACTCGCCGACGGTGAGATCGGGGTCCCAATTCTCCTCGAGCCACGCCGTCAGTTCGGCGATCGGTCCGGCTTCGGTGCGGACGTCCGGATCGGTGATGGTCATACGTACCCTCCTCGCGGTGCTCCCCGGTGCTGCGGGAACGAGTGTAGAGAAGTGCGGGCGCTGCTCGTCGGTCGCGCGAAACATCGGTTGATTGCCCGATGTTGTGACGTCCGCCGGTCGTTACGTTTCGACCATGCGGAGGCGGAGGGTCAGGCGGGGAGTCACGATGGTGGCGACGATCGTCGGCGTCACCCTGGTGCCCACGCTCCGTGCGGAGGCCGCGACGTGTGGGGTCCCGATCACGAGGTCGATCACGCTCACGTCCGACCTTGTCTGCTCGGGTTCGGGGCTCATCGTCGGTGCCGACTCGATCGTCGTCGACCTCGGGGGTCATCTCGTGTCCGGGACCACCGGCGATGGCATCGACACGGATCGCCACTCCCGCGTGGTGATCCGCAACGGCACCGTGTCCGGGTTCACGTGGGGCGTGGGCGTCGACGGGTCACACAACACGGTCCGTGGCCTCGACGTGGGCGGCGCAGCGGAAGGGATCGTCGTCTCCGGCTCGCATCAGAAGGTCATCGGGAACGTCTTGGAGCACAGCTCCGACGCAGGAGTGACATTGGGAGCGACGCATAGCTCGGTCTCGCGGAACCTCGCGCGCGCGAATGGTGTCGGCTTCGTGGCCGACTCCGGTTCGTGTTGCGCCTTCGATGGGAACGTCGCGATCGATAACGCCATCGGCTTCCAGAACTACACGACGCACACCTCGTTCACGCACGATTCGGCGATGCGGAACTCGGGCGTTGGATTCGTCTTCTACAGCGCTCCGGGTCGAGTCTCCAGCGATGTCGCGCTCGATAACGGGGACACCGGATTCAGATTCGCCGCTTCGAAGCGCGCCATGGCGCTGACGTCCAACGTTGCGAACAGGAATGGATTCGCCGGCGGGGGCGCTGACGGAAACGGGGCTGGATTCGAGATCCTGATGAACTCGGGGCCTCTCCCCAGGACCGTTTCGGGCAACATCGCTTCGTCCAACGACGACTCGTCGAACTGCGCCCCGACCTCGATCTGCAGCTATCCGGGTCCGGTTCTTCCGGTCGAAGCGCCGCCGGCGTGCGGCTCCACGATCACGCATTCGACGGAGTTCGCCGCGTCGAAGGACTGCACCGGCAGCGACGGTTACGTGATCGGAGCGGACGACATCGTCGTGGATCTCGGCGGTCACGAGGTCGGCAGCAACGACAGCACGCACACCGGCTTCAACGTCAACGGGCACTCGAGCGTCACGATCCGCAACGGGACGATCGACAACTTCGCCACCGATCTGTTCGTTGACGCGCAAAGTCCCAAGGCAACGATCCAGGGCATCATCGCGACCCGTGGGTTCGCGGGGTTCGACTTGCGCGGCGATGGTACGAGGGCTTTCGCCAACGTCGCCTCGACAAACGAGATCGGGTTCGCCATCGAAGCACCGTTCGGCCGGACGATGCTCGTCCGCAACGCGGCACTGTCGACATCGTCGGTCGGGTACTACGTCTCCGGTGACTCGTGCTGTGTGACGTTCAAGGGCAACCTCGCCGGCGTCGCGCCGACGCTGTACACCGGCAACCACGAGGGGTTCGATCTGGAAGGCAAGAAGATGACGATCTCGAACAACATCGCGCTGAGCAGTTTCGCCAATGGCTTCGCGATCGACGTCCCGACGAAGCATGAGATCGTCGCTGCGAACACTGCGTTCCTCAACGGCGGCGACGGGTTCAACATCTCGAGCTCGAAGAGAGGGCTCAAGCTCGTGCGCAACGTCGCGGATATCAACGGCTTCCAGGGCAGCAACAGCGACGGGCTCGGCCGAGGGTTCGAGCTCGGCTCGATGACGGGTGTCGTCGCCGCAGGGAACATCGCGGCGGACAATGACGACCCGTCCGAGTGCTCCCCGCAGGCCCGCTGCTGACGCCGCTTCAACCTTCTCGCCTCGAGGACCCGAAGGCTCAGCACGCGCCCCAGTAGGGTTCCTTGACCTCTTGAGCCACAAGAGTTTACTTAGAGCACTCAAGATATATCGCGAGATGGAGGGCAGCCAGATGACGCTCGATGCACTCGAACAGCAGATCGAGATCGCGAACCCGCAGCATCCGCACTGCGCCACCGTCCTCGCGCTCGACACCTCGGGTTCGATGCACGGCGACAAGATCCGCCAGGTGAACGAGGGCCTGACCGCGTTCCGTGAGGACGTGCTCACCGACGAGCTCGCGCGCAAGCGCGTCGAGGCCGCCGTCGTCACCTTCGGCTCCCACGTCGACCTCGCGCATCCGTTCTCGTCGATGGAAGCGTTCGCACCTCCGGCGTTCCGCGCGGACGGATCGACGCCGATGGGCGATGCGATCCTCAAGTCGATCGACGCGATCCGCGCGCGGAAGGCGATGTACCGGCAGTCGGGAACCGACTACTACCGCCCGTGGATCTTCCTCATCACGGACGGCGAACCGACGGACATGCATCCCGGAGACAAACTGTGGGACCAAGTCGTCGCCGAGGTGCACGGCGGCGAGGCCGCACGCGAGTTCTGCTTCTTCGGCGTCGGTGTGGACCCCGCGAACATGGACATCCTCCGACGCATCTGCCCACCCGAACGTCCTCCCGTGCAACTGCGTCCGGGACGCTTCCGCGCGATGTTCGAGTGGCTGTCGCGGTCGCAGCGACACATCTCCGCATCCCGCGTCGGCGAGCGTCTGGCGCTGCCGCCGGCGACGGGCCCGGACGGCTGGGCCGAGATCACCACGGGATAACGCGCCGCCGTGACGTCGACGGAGCGTCTTGCCCCTCCAACGCTGGGCGCGTCGGTTGCCGGCGCGTCGCACGAGCGCCGCGGCACTCCGTGCCAGGACGCGTTCGCGCTCGAACGTCCGGACGGAGCACTCGTCATCGCCGTTGCCGACGGACTCGGCAGCGCGCCACGCTCGGAGCTCGGCGCTGCCGCGGCCGTCGGAGCCGCCGTTGATGCAGCGATCGATCATCTCGACCGCGAGCCGGAGCGCGCCGCGCTCGAAGGTCTCGTCGCCGCACGCGAGGCGCTCGAACGCGTCGGACGGTGCGGACGGATCGCCGACGTCGCCTGCACGTTGATGGTCGTCGTCGCGTCCGAACGCGTCGGCATCGCACATATCGGTGATGGCGCGGTGATCGGCTCGCGCGACGGACGCTTCGCCGTGCTCTCACCGCCCGGCGTGAGCGAGTACGTGAACGAGGTTGACTCGCTCGCAGCGGACGACTGGTTCGATCACGTCCGATGCGCCGTCGGCCTCGACGGGATCGACGGCGTCGCAGCCTTTACCGACGGACTGCACCACGCAACGTTGCGCAAAGACGCCGGACACCTCACCGCGCACGACGGATTCTTCGGCCCCCTGTTCTCCTTCCTGTGTGACGCACCGGACGACGCCGAAGAACAACTCATGCGATTGCTCGCAGGACCGAAGATCTCCGAGCACTCCGACGACGACAAGACGCTCGTCCTGGCCCTGTTGCCGTGATCGTCTACGACGCATACGGACGAGCGCTAGAGCTGCTCGGACCCGGTACGGCCGGGGGCGAAGGAACCGTGTACCGCATCGCCGGTGACAACCGCCGCGTCGCGAAGATCTACCACGCCAACCGTCTCGGCCCGGCGGTCGAAGCCAAGCTGCGCGTGATGTTGAACAACGCGCCGGACGACCCCACGTGGCGCACCGCCGGGCATCGATCGATCGCGTGGGTCGACGCCTTGCTCTATGCCGACCGATCGGGGCAAGGCGTACGCGGGTTCACGATGCCGCTGGTCGACACGACGGCGTTCCGGCAAGCGCATCTCTACTACGACACCGACGACCGCATCCGCGCGTTCGGCGGCGGGTTCACGTGGCGATATCTCCTCGTCGCGGCTCGCAACCTTTCGTCCGCGGTCGCGGCCGTCCACGCTTCCGGGCACCGCGTCGGTGACCTCCGCGAGACCAACGTGCTCATCGCGCCGACGGGGCTCCTCTCGCTCATCGACTGCGATTCGTTCCAGGTCACCGATCCGAGCACGGGAGTTGTGCACCCGACGCGCGTCGCGACGGGCGACTACCTCGCGCCCGAACTGCACGGCGTCGACTTCGCGCATGAGGACCCCGACCGACATCACGCGGACCTGTTCGCCCTCGCCGTGCTGGTGTTCCGCTTCGCGATGCTCGGCGCGCACCCGTTCCAGTCACGCGGTCCGGCCGTCGACGACGCACCGACGACGGAAGCGAAGATCCGCAAGGGCATCTTCGCGTACGCAGGCGGCGTGCGCGGCGCGAAACCACCCGACTACGCGCCGCCGTACGGCATCGTCCCGCGCGAACTCAAGGTGCTCTTCGAGCGTGCGTTCGTCCGGGGACATGCCGACCCGTCCGCGCGACCGGAAGCCGGCGAGTGGGCGATCGCGCTTGATGCCGTCGCGAAGCGGGCGCGGGTCTGCACGAGGAATGCGAATCACATCTACGCGGCGCGCGGATGTCCGTGGTGCACGGTGACGCCCGATCCGTTCCCGACTCCGGCGATCGTCGGCACGCAGGTCGCGCTGTCGACTCCCGCGAAAGCGCCGGACGAAGCGGTGCGGATCGAGCAGCTGCGCGCGTACGCACGCGTCGCACTCGCCGACGGTCCGATAACGGACGGCGAACTCACGTACCTTCGGACGACCGGGACCGGGCTCGGCCTCAGCGTCGCGACGATCGATCGGCTCGTCGACGACGAAGCGCGACGCGCACATCGACCCGCGCCGCCGCCGGTGGTTCCCCCGCGACAGACGCGGATCGGCTCACCGATGCGGCTCTGGCGCGAGCGGCAGCTGCGTTCGGCGGTGTTCGCGCTGGCGCCCGTGCTCGCCTTGTCGGTCCTCGCCGGCGCGATGGCGCCGGTGATCGCGCCGCTCGTCCTCGCGCTCCTCGGGCTGCCCTTGCTCGCGACGACCGGAGGTCTCGCCGCGAACCGAGGATGGCGCGCACGTGCGCGAGTTCCGCTCGCGTTCGGGATGCACCTGCACCGGATGCTCGGTCACGCCGCCCGCGTGCTCGTTCCCGTCGGCGTGATCGCCTTCGCGGTGAGCGCAACGCATCGCGTGCCGTTCGACGTCGTGTCGTCCGTGTCGGGTGGCGTCGCCGCGGCGCTCATCGTGTGGACCGCGGCGGTCGTCGTGCCGTCTTCGAGCGATCGATCAGCAGAGGCGATGCGCGCGGGACGCGATCTCGTCTGGCGCACGCTCGCGGGTGAATCGGGTCGCGTCCGGCGGCCCGCCTTCGCGGTGTGGTCGATGTGTGTGCTGCTGGCGGGCCTACTGGCGACGTCGGCGCCACTGTCGTGGCCGCTTCACGTCGTCTAACGTCGCGCTGCCGACTTCTTCGGCGTGGTCTTGCCGTTCGACGTGTTGAACGCAACGGCCGCGCGGATGAGCGTCTTGAACGCAGCTGCGTCGATCTTCTCGCCCTCGAAGACGTCGATCGCTCGCCGCGTGCCCGCGTCGAGGCTCGCGTTGAAGAGCTTCTTCGGGTCCTTCAACGAGGCGCCCTGCGCGAACGTCAGCTTCACCTTGTCCTTGTAGACCTCGCCGGTGCAGATGATCCCGTCGTGCGACCACGTGGGAACGCCGTTTGGGTTCGTCGCCTTCGCCCATTTCGTCTCCTCGACGACGGCTGGGTCGGCTTCCTTGATGAGCTTCCGCAATCTGCTCATGGTCTCGCCGCGCCAGTCCTCGAGGGAGCCGAAGATGCGGTCGATCCTGTCCGATGGAGATGTTCCTGACTTCGCCATGTTGTCCTCCTGGAACGTCGTGCCTCCTGCGAGACCCATCGTAGCGAGGCACTGCCCGGGCACCTTCTCTGATCCTGACCGGTTTTCAAGCGGGGTTCGAGTAGACGCGGCGTGACGCTACGAACACGGCTGCGCGGCGCTCTTCGCGCATCGTCCGGTCGTAGGTGTCCCAGTCGTCGTGCGTTCCGCCCGCGGCGCTGAAGATCTCGCGAAGCAGCAGGCGGAGTCGTTCGTCATCGACGTCGGGGTGCGGGTCGTCCGGACCGATCAGCTCGACCGTGCCGTCGACGGCGGCCCATCGCCACCCCGCTCGGATGACGACGGTGATGGTCGGGTCGGAACGCATATGGTCGAGCTTGCGTGTGGGGGCCGAGACGAACGCGACCATCCGTTCGCCCGTGAGCGGATGAGGAAGCACGCCGGCATTGACGACCGCGGCGTGCGGCGTGTGGTCTCGGCGGCGCGTGATCACGACCGTGAGTCCATGGTCGAGCGGAACAAGTTCTTCGAAGATCGATAGGTCGGACATGTGCACCTCGTTGGTCGAACCGACGTGTCTGAGGCTAACGTCCTAGCGTGCCCGAACCGCTCAATGAGCTCCTCGCGAGCGCGATCGACTATTACACACGAGAGTTCACGAACGTCGCTGCGGAACACGCGTCACTCGAACTGCATGCGAATCTCTTGCGACTCGTTCCCGACAGTGCGATCGATCAGCGCGAGATCCCCGAGCTCGCGCGAGTGTCGAAGCGGGCTGTGCGCAACGACGTCACGATCGCTCGGCGACGTGGGTGGGTCGCCGCGAAAGGCAAGCAGGTCGAACTCACAGACGCCGGTCGCCGTGCTCGTGACGTTGGTGAACGCTCCATCGCGCTGGCCGACGCCGCGTGGCAGAAGCGTTTCGGGAAGGATGCCGTTGCACGGTCGCGCAGGGCCCTCGAGGCACTCGTGCAACGGTTCGATCTCGAACTGCCGCACTACCCCACCGGCTATGGTCCGGCGGACGGCAGCGTCACCGGCGGCGTGGCCATGCGCTGGGGACGAGGCTCTGCCTTCCGCGCCCAGGGTTTGCCCGGGAAGGTCTTCGATCCCGTCGCCGAACGAGATCTCGCCGACGCGTGGGAGAAGGCGTCCGGCGGACGCCTCTACGTCCGCGAGACGGGACAGGATTGGCGGCCCGTCCCTCGCGCCGATGGCGACACCGTTTCGTCCGTTCCTCTCCATGCCCTTCTTTCCCAAGCCCTGATGGCGTTCGCGATCGACTACGAAGGTTGCGGCGGCTTGTCGATAGCACGGAGCGGGAACCGGCTCAGAGGCTTCGGCGACGAGGGCGTCGAGGTTGCTGTGCGCATGGCACGTTCGCGAGGGTCGACGATCGCGGTGCCCGCCATCTTCGCGGGACTCGAACGCCACGGATACGCCGAACTCGCTGTCGATCCGAACGACAAGAAGAAAGGGCGTCTGACGTTGAGCGAGAAGGGAGTGCTCATCCGCGACGCGTACGACGAGATCGTCGTCGACATCGAGCGGCGCTGGAAGAGCCGCTACGGCGCAGCCGTCGTCCGCGAGTGTCGAAGCGCACTGAAGGGGCTCGGCGGTCGGTCTGGGTAGAAGTACCCGTCCGTTCTGAGACCCCGTCCCCGGTCGGTCAACTTGCGCGGACCTACGCTTCGATCACAACGAGGCGGGAGGGTCAACGATGGCTGCGCGCGGTGAATACGTCCTGGCAGACGCGGAATTCGACGCCGAGCTCGAGCGCATACGGCTGCTCGAGCGACTCTACGATCCGACGACGGCGCGCCGCTTGGACGCGCTCAGGGTCGAACCTGGCTGGCGGTGCCTCGAGGTCGGGGCCGGCGCAGGTTCGGTTGCGCACCTCTTGGCGGATCGCGTCGGACCGAACGGTTACGTCGTTGCGGTGGACATGAACACGCGATTCCTGCAGGACCTCGATCGACCGAATATCGAGGTCCGCCGGTCGGACGTCCGAACCGATCCTTTGGACGGCGGATACGACCTCGTCCACACGCGATTCGTCCTGATGCATCTGTCGGACCCTTTGGACGTCGTCGCGAAGCTGCTGCGGAGCCTGCGACCGGGAGGCGTGTTCCTCTTCGAGGAAGGCGACTTCACGGGCACCGGGCCCGTCGACGGATCGAGCCCGCACGCGCATGGCGCGCGCGAGACCATCGACGCGGTGGTGCAGGTCTCGATCTCGGATGGCCTGTTCGACCCGTTCCTGGGACGCAAACTCGCCGCAGGGATCGACGGTGCGATGGGTGACTTCGCGTCCGAGATCTTCCGCGGCGGAAGTGCGTCGGCTACATGGCATCGGCGGTCGTTCGACAGCATCCGCGACGCGATCGTCGCCTCAGGGACAGTGAGCGACGAGGTCTACGACGAGCTCGGACTGATGCTCGACGACGCAAGCGCCGCGTTCATCGGCGTCGCGCGAGTGGGCGTCTCGGGCCGGGCGGCGTAGGCGTCACGTGGCGCGCCGCCGAACCGCATCGATGTCCCGGACGACGAACTGCCTGCGTCCGGTGTCGATCCATCCGCGCGAACGAAGCGTTCGCAGTGCATTGACGATCGCCTTGCGGGACGCACCCGTCCATGACGCCAGTTCGTCCTGAGACAGAGGCGTGTGGACGACGATGGCGTCACCGTCCTCAACCCGCTCGCCGAAACGCTCGGCGAGCTCGACCAGTCGCCGCGCGACGCGGCCGGTGACGTCGAGCGTTGCGAACTCCACGCGCTTGCGGTTCGCCTCACGCAGCTTTCCGATCACGGTCTGCAGCAGCATCAGGGCGATCCGTGGATGCTCGTGGAGGTACGCGCGGAACGAGGCCGCATCGAGCACGAGGGCCTCGACGGGATCGACGGCGCTGACGGAAGCTGACCGTGGCCCGGCGTCGAGGCTCGCGAGCTCGCCGATGAGCTCTCCCGGGCCGCGGATCGCAAGCACCGCTTCGCGTCCATCGTCCGCGAACGACGAGACCTTCACCTGTCCACTGAGAAGGACGATGATGTGGTCGGACCGCTCACCCTCAAGGAAGAGGTATGCGCCCCGTCCGAACCGCCGTCGCGTGCCGCGCTGGTGGAGCGCGGAACGCTCGTCTTCGTCGAGCGCACCGATGAACCCATCCACGCGACAACGGTAGTCTTCGGGACGGGGAGATATGAACTGCGGAAGGTGCGGACAGGAGAATCGCCCGGGCGCTCGCTTCTGCGACGGGTGCGGGCAGGCGCTGTCGTTTCGCTGCGCGCTGTGTGACGCAGAGCTTCGTCCGGCCGCGCGTTTCTGCGACTCGTGTGGTGCCTCCGTCGAGACGGATATACCGCCGCCGGCCGAGCTGCGTCCCGAAGCTCGCAAGATCGTCACGATCGTCTTCGCCGACCTGATCGGATCGACGCCGCAGCAGGAGCGGATGGACGCCGAGTCGGTGCGCCATGTCATGAGCCGCTTCTACGACGCGATGCGAGAGGTCCTGGAGCGCCACGGTGGTCAGATCGCGAAGTTCATCGGCGACGCGGTGATGGCGTACTTCGGCGCACCTGAGGTGCGAGAGGACGACGCCGAGCGAGCCGTTCGCGCGGCGTTCGACATGGTCGCGGTCCTTGAGCCGCTCAACGAGGAGATCGAGCGCACGTGGGGCGTGCGGATCGGGATGCGCACCGGTGTGAATACCGGTGAGGTTGTGGAATCGAGTGGCGGCATCGTCTTCGGCGATCCGGTCAACGTTGCCAAACGGCTCGAGGAGGCGGCCGCCGACGGGGTTGTGCTCGTCGGCGAGAACACGTGGCGCCTCGTCCGAGACAAGGTGACGCTCGAGTGGTTCGGCGACCTCGACCTCAAAGGGAAGGCGGAGCCCGTCGCTTCGTACCGGCTCGTCTCGCTCGATCCGCCGGTCGTCGGTCCACGCGCGCCGTTCGTCGGACGTGACGCAGAGCTCGCGAAACTCACGAACGCATTCGAGAGCGCGATCAACGATCGCTCCGCGCGACTCGCCACGGTCATCGGCTCAGCTGGTGTCGGCAAGACGCGACTCGCCGGGGAGCTCGTGTCCCGCGCGGGAGCGAGTGCGCTTGTCCTCGAGGCGCGGTGCGAGCCGGCCGGAACGTCGACGTTCGCGCCGATCGCCGATGCGTTGCGCGATGCGGCGTCGATCGACGAAGCAGCGATGGACGAAGACGTCGTCGCGGCGCTCAAGGCGCTGTTGCCGGACGGTCAACCTGATCGCGAACGCATCGCGGCTCGAGCCGCGACCGTGCTGGGGGCCGGGGAGCCGGGGCCGCCGGAGGAGACATTCTGGGCCGTTCGGCGCATCTTCGAGGCGCTCGCACGCGAGCACCCGCTCGTCCTGGTGATCGACGACGTGCACTGGGCGGAACCGATGTTGCTCGATCTCATCGAGCACCTCGCCGACTGGACGCGCGACGTACCGATGCTGCTGCTCGCACTCGCGCGGCCGGATCTGCACGAGTCACGTCCGTCGCTCATGGAGGCCGGACAGCGCGATGCGCTGATCGTCCTGCTTGAAGGACTCGATCCGGGCGCGAGCGTCCGGCTGGCCTCCGACCTGCTCGACGCCGACGAACTTCCGGCGGCCTTGACGGAGCGCATCCTCGCATCGAGCGAAGGCAACCCACTGTTCCTGCGCGAGCTCGTCCGGATGCTGGTTGACGACGGCGTCCTCCGGAAGGACGAAGGTTCGTGGGTCGTGACGGTCGATGCGACGGATGTCGATGTTCCGCCGACGATCCACGCGCTGCTGTCGGCGCGCATCGATCGCTTGCCCGCGGACGAGCGCGTGGTCGTCGAGCGCTCATCGGTGATCGGCAAGCAGTTCTATCGCGGAGCCGTCGCAGCGCTCGCACCCGCGCCGGTCGCCGCCGCGCTGGATCAGCACCTGGAGACGCTGCGACGCAAACAGCTCGTCGAGCCCGAGGGGACGTACTGGATCGACGAGCCGGTGTTCCGTTTCCACCACGTCCTCATCCGAGACGCCGCATACCGGCGGCTGCTAAAGGAAGCGCGCGCAGACCTGCACGAGCGGTTCGCCGAGTGGCTCGAGCGCAAGGCCGGTGAGCTGGTCGGCGAGCACGAAGAGGTCATCGGCTACCACCTCGAGCAGGCGCACGAGTACCGGCGCCAACTCGGCCCCCTGGACGACCGCGGCATCGAGCTCGGACGCCGCGCCGCGAAGCACCTCGCAGCTGCCGGACGACGCGCGATCGACCGTGACGACCTCACCGCGGCCGCACCGCTCCTCGGACGCGCGCTCGAACGACTCGAGGAACCGGACGCCGAGATCCTCATCGACCGCTGCGAAGCATTGCTCGAGCTGGGCGACATCGCCGATGGCACCATCGCGATCGCGCAGCTCGCCCGCGTTGCCGACACCGCTCGCTTGCAGGCTTGGGCCGACTGCTACGCCGGGCAGCTTGCGAACCTCGTCGATCCCGGACGTCTCCATGAGACCGCGGAGCTCGTCGCAACTGCTGCTGCGCGCTTCGCCGAGATCGGCGACCAGGCCGGTGCGGCGAAAGCGCATCACGTACATGCGCAGACACTCGGCCGCCTCGGTCAGTTCGGCGCGAGCGAAGCTGCGCTCGACCGCGCGCTCGCCGCTGCGCGCGAAACCGGCGACAACAGGCGTTCGAACAGCGTGTTGTCCGGGATACCAGTCGCCGTGCTCTGGGGACCGCACGCGGTCGCGAAGGCCACTGGACGCTGCCTCGACGTCATCCGCGTCCTGCGCATCACGACGGCGTCACCTGCTGTCGAGTCGGCGGCGCTCCGTTGTCAGGCCGTCCTCGAAGCGTTGCGCGGCCGGGCGGACGCAGCGCGGAGGATGCTCGAGACCTCGCGAGCGACGCTCGAAGAGCTGGGTCTCCGCCACGGCCTCCTCGAAACAGACATGTTCGCCGGCATCGTCGAGATCTACGCGAGCGAGCCTGTTGAGGCCGAGAAGTTACTGCGCCGCGCATACGAAGGTTTCCGGGCGATCGGTGTAGATGTCGACGCTGCATACTGCGCGGCGCTCCTCGCGCGCGCGCTGATGTCGCAGGGACGGAACACCGAGGCCGAAGAGCTCACCTACGAGAGCGAACGCCTCGGCGGCGACGACCTCAAGACGGGCATCCTGTGGCGCGCGATCCGCGGTGCGGCACTCGCAGCCCGCGGTGAGGTGGACGAACCCCTGCGCCTCGCGCGCGAAGCCGTCGCCCTCGCGGAGTCGACGGACGCAAGCGTCGACCACGCCGATGCGCGGCGCGCACTCGGGATCGCGCTCGGACAGATCGGGCAGGAGGCGGCGGGACGGGCCGAGATCGCGCGCGCGATCGAGCTCTACGAGAGCAAAGGCGCGACGGCGGCAGCCGAACATGCGCGGCAACGCGGCACAACGATCGTGCGAGCGACGTCCGACACCGGACGGACCGGCTGGACGCGAGCGGCGCCCGGCGTCGACGGGACGCTCGTCCCATTCTTCGAGCGGTTACGCGTGTCGATCGTCGAGCAGGATTGGAACGGGAACTTCGCGAGTTCATTCCACGCCGACGTCGTGGTCTTCGACGAGCGGTCAGGACTTCGTTCGACGGTCGTCGGCCGCGATGCGTGGAAACAGGGCATGGCCGCGACCTACGAGGGCCGGAGCGTGGACGCGCGGTGGGAGATCATCGCCCGGCGGAACCGAGCGTTGGTGAACAAGATGGTCGTCTTCGGTCCCGGTGATGCGAACAGCGGTCCGTGGGAGTCGGATCGACTCATGGTCGTTTATATGGGTCCCAAGGACGACGTCATCGTTCGAGCGTTGTTCCTCGATCCAGATCAGCTGGACACCGCGATCTCCGTCTTCGACGAGTGGGCCGGTCCGGCGGTGGGCGGTGTCGGTGCGGAGCCTCACGTCGGTCAGCGCTTCATCGCCGCATGGACCCGTTTCCATGACGCCGTCGTCGCGAAGGAGTGGGACGCCGCCGTCGCGACGATGCATCCCGAAGTCGCGTACGCCGACCATCGCCCCGGGCTCCGCTCCGAGGTCACGGGCGACGAGGATGTCATCCGCACGATCCGCGAGAGCTACGGCACCAGAGACTTCGACTGGGATATCCAGATCCTCGACTCGCGCGGGGACGCGCTCATCCTCAACTCCCGTCTGTTCGGAGACGGGGACGACCTCGGCGGACCATGGGAGACCGAGCGGCTCTCTGTCGGTGTACTCGATGCCGACGATCTGATCACGCATATGGAGTTGTTCGAACTCTCCGATCGCGAGGCCGCACACGCGCGGTTCGACATCCTCGCCGGTCCTCGCAGGGGCTCGGTCCGCGCCGCGCCCGGCGTTGACGAACGCGTCGTCCCGTTCTGGACGCGTTTCCGCGAGCTCATGGTCGCGAGGAAGTGGGACGAGTTCGGGGCGCTCTGGCATCCGCTCGGGATGTACCGAGACCACCGACCTGGTTTGCAGTCGGAGATCCTCGGAGGCGAAGGCGCCGCGCGGATCATCGAGGCGAGCTTCGGTCAGCGGAACTTCGACTATGACATCGAGATCGTCGCGAGTCGTGGCCGCGCGGTGGTGTTCCGGAGTCGCTTCTTCGGTTCGGAGGACGAGTTCGGCGGACCGTGGGAGGCGGAGCGACTTGTCTTCGGCGAGTTGGACGACAACGATCTGATCCTGCGCGGCGAGCTGTTCGATCCGGCGCAACGCGACGTCGTGCTCGCCATGCTGGATGAGGTCGGTCCGCCGCCGATCGAGCCCGTGCACGCACGTTTCTGGCGGGGCTTCGGTGCGGCGCTTCGCGACAAGGATTGGCAAGGATTCCGCGACCTCTGCCGCGAGGACATCGTGTTCGCTGACCGGCGCGCAGGTCTGCGTTCGGAGCTGCGGGGACGAGACACGTACGTGCGGGCGATGCGCGAGAGTTTTGGTGCGCGCGCGCTCGACTACGCTGCGACGCCTCTCGAAACCTCCGGTGACATCGGGATCGCCCGCGGTGTGTTCTCCGGGCCCGGCGACGAACTGGGTGGGTCATGGGAGTCAGAACGGCTCTACGCCTACGTCCTCGACGACTTTGCGATCGCGCATATCGAACTGTTCGATCCAGCTGACCGCGAGGCGGCCTTTCAGCTCTTCGGCGAGTGGAAGCACGAACGTGACGCGATCCGGGCTCCGGCGGACACCGACCCGCGACACCCCACATGGTTCCGTCGAACCAGGGAGGCCATCACGTTGAAGCGCTGGGACGAGTGGCGTCGCATCCTCAGCGACGATCTCATCTACATCGACCATCGCGCCGGTCTGCGATCCGAGATAACAGATCCGGACGAGATGGTCAGGGTCGTCCGGGAGAGCCAAGGCACACGTGACTTCGACTATCGCGTCGAGGTCCTCGAGACGTACGGGGACGCCGGCGTTGTGCGCGTCCTCTGGTCGGGTCCGGGCGACGACCTGGGCGGTCCCTGGGAGACCGACCGCATCAACTTCTACGTGCTCGCTGGCGACCGCCTCGCCCATATCGAGCTCTTCGACGCCGATGACGTCACGTCGCCGCAGGAGTTGTTGAGGGAATACGCCGCGACGCACGGGTCCGCCCACGCCGGACGCGGAGTCGATCCTCGGTTCACGCGTTTCTGGCAACGGTGCCGTGCGGCTCTCGTCGCCCATGACTGGGACGCATATGGAGCGATGATGCACCCGAACGTCCTCTATACGGATCGGCGGCCCGGCCTGCGGTCCGAAACGTCCACTCGATCAGAGATGGTCCGGATCGTCCGTGAGAGCTTCGGTGTGCGCGACTACGACGTCGAATTCGAGGTCCTCGCGTCGAGCGGCGACGCGGCGGTGCTCAACGTGCAGATCCACGGCTTCGAAGATGAGCTGGGTGGACCGTTCGAGGCTGATCGTCTCGTGTTCTCCGTTCTCGACCGCGACGACCTCCTCCTGAGCTACGAGATGTACGAGCAGTCCGAACGCGACGCTCTCTTGGCGAGACTGACTCGTCCGGAAAGAGCAGATGGCGTTCGTGCGGCTCCCGACATCGACGACCGGCACGTCCGGCGGCTCGACGGTCTGCGTACGGCCATCGTCGCCAAAGACTGGGGGGCGGCCGAATCGCTTATACATCCCGAGGTTGTGTTGACGGACATCCGCTCTGGGCTCCGCGCGGAGTACCACGGCGCGCAGGAGTACGTCCGGGTCTTGCGGGAGAGTTACGGAACGCGCGACTTCGATTGGACCGTCGACATCGTCGCGGCTCGTGGCGCTGCGTGTCTGTTCCGGAGTCGCTGGTCCGGACCCGGCGATGATCACGGCGGTCCGTGGGAGACGGAGCGGCTGGCCCTGTGCTTGTTCGACGACGGAGGTCTGCTGCGCCGCGCGGAGATCCTCGATCTCGATCAGTTGGACGAAGCGACGGTGCTACTGAACGAGTACGCGAGGCTCGTGGGGTCGGTCACCGCCGCTCCGGGTGTCGCGCCGAATCACATCCCGATCTTCGAACGTATCCGCGCGCTCGCGGTCGCTAAGGCGTGGGACGACCTCTCATCGTGTTTCCATCCGGAGATCGTCGACGTCGATCATCGTGCCGGGCTGCGGTCGGAACTGATCGGACGCGACGCGATGACGCGGTCGATCAGCGAGTCATACGGCATTCGGACGTTTGACCTCGAGATCACGCTGCTCGAGACACGAAGCAACGCCGGGGTTCTACGCAGCCGGTTCTTCGGTCCCGGGGACGACGAGGCTGGGCCGTGGGAGTCCGAGCGATTCTGCTTCTACGCTCTCGACGGCGAATCGTTCTCGCGCTTCGAGCTCTACGACCTCGCCGACCGCGACGCCGCCTTCGCCCGTTTGCATGAGACCGGCGACGCTGGTATCCGGTCGGCGCCCGGGACGGACGCGCGTCATCGGCTCGCGTGGGAGCGCTTCCGACCGCCGATCCTCGCGAAGGACTGGGTGGCGTTCGGCGCGAACCTCAACGACGACATCGTCCATCTCGATCTTCGCTCCGGCTTGCGTTCCGAGTTCCGAGGACGTGAGACGTACGTGCGTGTGATGCGCGAGAGCTTCGGTGCTCGCGCCGTCGACTACAGCGTTGAGATCCTCGCAACGCGAGGGAACGCCGGCGTGTCGCGGAGCAAGTTCATGGGGACGGGCGACGAGCTCGGCGGGCCCTTCGAAGCGGACCGGATCGCGTTCTTCGTCCTCGACTCCGACGACCGCTTCCTGCGCTTCGAGCTCTACGACGAGAGTGCGCTGGACGAAGCGCTGTCGCGCCTCGATGAGTACGAGCGAGCTGAGCGAGTTCGTACGCCCGACGGTGTCGATCCGCGGCATCCTCGGTGGTTCCAGCGTTTCGCTGAGGCGGTCGCGGCGCGGGACTGGACGGCCATGGGCGCGCAGCTCACCGACGACTTCGTTTGGAACGACATCCGCCGCGGGATCGCCGCGCGGCTCGACGGACGGGACGAATCCGTTCGCGTGATCCGCGAGAGCTACGGCACACGGGCCCCCGAGTATGAGGTCGAGATCCTCGCCGTGCGCGGCGATGTCGGCGTCTGCCGGTCACGGTGGTGGGGAAGAGGTGACGATCTCGGGGGTCCGTGGGAGACCCAGCGACTGAACGTCTACATCTTGGACGGCGAAGCGATGCGGTACATCGACATCTTGGACCTGGAGGAGCTTGACGACGCGTACGCGCGTCTCGACGCGTACGCTGCGCACTCACCCGTCCGGGTGATCTCCGGGCGCTTCATGGACGCGTACAACTCGCGCGATTGGCCGGCGCTCGAACAGGTGATCTCCGACGACTTCATCCTCGTCGACCATCGACCGCTCGGATGGGGAACGTCCACCGGTTACGCCTCGTTCTTCGAGCGCCTGCAGATCGGCGTCGACGCCGCTCCCGACGCTCGCGTCTACGTCCAGTCGTGGCGCCGGGAGACACCGACCTGCGGTCTGTTCTGCATGCCGATGCGCGGCCACGTCTCGGAAGGAGGCGGTGACTTCGAGCTCGACCGTCTGGTGATCGCGGTCACCGAGAACGACCGTCTGACGCGGATGGAGCTGTTCGATCTCGATGATGAGGACGCGGCTGCCGAACGTTTCGAGCAGCTACGGGGCGGGTGACGATCGCCTCCACGATGGTGCGACACATCAGTGGGGGGAGCAGGATTTGAACCTGCGAAGTCTGAGACACCTGGTTTACAGCCAGGCCCCGTTGGCCACTTGGGTATCCCCCCGAGGGCGGAACCGAGTGTAGTCCGACTACTGCTCGTTCGCGCCCGGCGGCGCGAACAGGTAGCCCCCGATGCGGTTCCGGATGATCTGCGCGAGGAGCGCGTTCGAAACCTCCGGACGCTTCGCCTTCTCGAGCTGCAGCTTCGGTAGCAGGCCGACTGAACCGCCTACGGGGTCGAGGAGCGTCAGCACCATCGACGCGTCGAGGGAACCCTGCGGGAGCGCCGTCGGTGCGTCCGAACGCGCGACCTTCGCATCGCTGCCCTTGATCCCGAGGATCTGACGGCGGCGCATCGCGACCCACTTCGGCGCGGCGTTGATCGCATCAGCCAGCCACTTGTCGACGAGCGGCTTCGGCGGGATCGCCGTCGGTTCCGGGTGGTGCACCTCGAAGTGGCAGTGCGGCGGACCGCCGGCGGCGTTCCCGGTGTTGCCGACGTAGCCGATGATCGTGCCGGTCGTCACATCGTCGCCGGACTTCACGGCTTCGTTCCGCGACTGCAGGTGTGCGTAGTAGTAGTCGTTGCCGTCCTTCGCGTGCAGGACCACCGCGATGCCCCATCCCGCTGGGTCGTCGACCCACGAGATCGTCCCGTCGTCGACGGCGCGGAGCGGCGTCCCGAAGTCGGCGAAGAGGTCGAGCCCGTGGTGCAGGTGCGGGACGGGCGTCATGCGCGGCGCGAGCCAGTCGTCCGTCCAGTACGCGAGGCCGGCGACGGGGAATCGTCCCATCCCCTGTTCGAGTACCTGGTCGAGCGGAAGTCCGAGCTGCGTCAGCGGCTGCAGGAGTTCAACGAGCTTCGCGCTGTTGTTCGGGAGCGTGCGCGGGATGTCCGGGACCTGGAGGTCGAACCCCTTCTGAAGATCGGGCGGAAGACCCGTGTTGATCCCGTCGTACCCGGGCGTCGCCGCCGCGGTCGAAGTTGGCTTCGGTGAGGGCGTCGCGCTCTTCTTCGGCGGCGCCGTGGTCTGTCCGGGGAGGGGTGGAAGCGTCCGCCTCGGACGGGGGTTCATCGTCCCGGCCGGCGTGCTCGTCGGCGCTGCCGTCGGCGCGGCTGTGGGCGCGGCCGTCGGTGACGGTGAGGCGCAGCCGCCGATGACGGTGCACGGGTCCTGCTGCGCCTGGACGACCATCTGGGACGCGACGATCGTCACCGCGACCACCCCTGCGGCGACGTACTTCATCCGTCCACGCATGCGCTGACCCGTCCGCTCGTCGTTAGATATGCAGCACGAGGCGTGCTGCGTCGGCGAGCCGGGCGAACGGCTCCGGATAGATCCCGACGAACACGACCCCGACGAAGGCTAACGCAGTCGCGGCAGCTATCGTTCGAGGGAAGCTGACGACCCCCTCGTCCGGGGCTTCGCCCGTGTACATCACCTTCACCACGCCCAGGTAATAGAAGAGGGAAATCACGCTGTTCAGGACCATGGCGATGGCCAGGACGAGGCCGAGGGTCGTCCCGGCGTCGATGGCCGCAGTGAACAGGGCGAACTTCGCGAACCAGCCTCCGAAGGGCGGGATGCCGCCGAGCGCGATGAGGAACCCGGAAAGGGCGAGGGCCGGCAGCGGCGCCCGGCGGCCGAGGCCGGACATATCCCTGATGAGCAGGGTCGGGTACTGCTTGCTGATCCCGATCGCCACGGCGAAGGCTCCGAGCTGCATCACGGAGTAGATCGCGAGGTAGATCACGAGGGAGCGGATCAGGGTCGCGTTCGTGTTCGCGCCGGCGATACCCGCCTTCGAGCCGATGATCGCGATGGGGATGAGCATGTAGCCCGCGTGCGCGATCGACGAGTAGGCGAGCAGGCGGACGAACTGACGCTGGCGGAGCGCCACCACGTTGCCGACGGTCATCGTGAGGATCGCGATCGCGCCGAGGAACGGCCCCCAGAGGTGCGAGAGCGCAGGGAATCCGATGTACAGGATCAGCAGCAGTCCGACGAAACCCGCAGCTTTCGATGCGACGGACAGGAACGCAGCGAGCGGCGTCGGCGCACCTTCATATGTATCGGGGGCCCAGAAGTGGAACGGCACCGCCGACACCTTGAATCCGAAGGCAGCGACGAGGAAGACGATCCCGGTGAAGAGCACCGCCGGCGGGTGCGTCGCTCGGGCCGCAGGGCTCGCGGCGATCGCGTTGAGGCTCGTCGCGCCCGTCGCACCGTAGATGAGCGAGATGCCGTACACGAAGATCCCCGCGGACAGCACGCCGAAGATGAAGAACTTCAGCGCGGCCTCGTTCGACAGGGGGTTGAGCTTGCGCAATCCGGCGATGACGAACGCCGGCGCGGACACGAGCTCGAGCGACACGAAGAGCATCAGCAGATCGCGCGACGACGGCATGAGGAGCGTCCCGAGAACGGAACACAGGAGCAGGAAGACGAACTCTCCCTCGTAACGGTGTCCGCGCATGGGCGGACCTGAGATCCAGATCACGTACGCCGCGACGGCGAGGAAGATGATCTTCATCACGACGGCGAAATGGTCGAGGACGAACAGTCCGCCGAGTGTCGACGTCGGTGCGTCGAAGAGCTTCGGCGCGACGAGGACGAGCGCAAGCAGCGTGCTGAAGAGCGCGATGTAATTCGACAGGACGCGCGTGCGTCCGCGGAGCGCGAGGTCGAGCAGCAGGACGAGGCACGCCGCACCCGTGATGACGAGTTCGGGCGAGAGTGCCGCGTAGTCGATCCGCACCGCTCCGTCAGCCTCCGAAGATGTGGGCGACCGTCTGCACGGCGGGGCCGGTCACGTCGAGGATCAAGCGCGGGTAGATGCCGACCACGAGGATAAGGATGAGGAGCGGCGCCCACGCGATGCGCTCGAGCGGTAGTACGTCTTTGAAGGCGTGGCCCTCCCACTCTTCCTTCGGACGGCCGAGGTTCACGCGCTGCAGCAGCCACAGGAAGTACCCGGCGGTGAGCAGCGTCCCGACGACACCGAACGCGGTGAGGAAGTGGTACAGGTTGACGTGTCCGCTGAGGACGCGCGCCGGGTTCCACGACCCGAGCAACGCGAGGAACTCGCCCCAGAACCCGGCCAGGCCCGGGAGGCCGAGCGAGGCGATCGAGCAGTACGCGAGGAGCCCGGCGAGCCACGGCATCAGCTGCGCCATGCCGCCGAGTCGCGCGATCTCGCGCGTGTGGAACCGGTCGTACGTCGAGCCGACGAGGAAGAAGAGCATGCCGGTGATCAGTCCGTGGACGACCATCGCCACGACGGCGCCGTTGATGCCGCGCTGGTTGAGCGTCGAGATGCCGAGCATCACGAAGCCCATGTGACCCACGGACGAGAACGCGATCAATCGCTTCATGTCCGTTTGCGCGAGACACGCGAGTGACGCATAGACGATCGCGATCACCGCGAGCACGCCGATGATCGGCGCCCAGTCGCGCGCCGCGTTCGGGAGCACGGGGAGCGAGATACGGATGAACGCGTACGTCCACATCTTCAGGAGGATGGCCGCCAGGATCACCGAGCCGACGGTCGGCGCTTCGGTGTGCGCGTCCGGGAGCCAGGTGTGGAACGGCCACATCGGCACCTTGATCGCGAAGCCGAGGAAGAGTCCGGCGAAGACGAGGTTCGCGAAGACTGGGCCGAAGGCGCCGGCTTGACCCAGCTTGCTCAGCTGGAGGATGTCGAAGGTGTGGTGTCCGTTCACGTTGCTGTGCAGGTACAGCGCGATGAAGCCCAGCAGCATGAAGATCGAGCCGAAGAGCGTGTACAGGAAGAACTTGATGGCCGCGTACTCACGGCGGCCCGGCGACCCCCACACCGCGATGAGGAAGTACATCGGGACGAGCACGAGCTCCCAGAAGATGAAGAACAGGACGAGGTCGAGCGACACGAAGGTCCCCGCCATGCCCGTCGTCAGCAGGAGGATCAGCGCGAAGAAGGGACGCGTATTCCGCGGCTCCGGCATCCACTGCATCGAGTAGATCGTGCAGAGCATCGTGATGAGGAAGGTCAGGACGAACAGCGGCAGTGAGATGCCGTCGATGCCGACGTGATAGCGCGCGCCGATCGTCGGGATCCAACTCGCGTTGACCTGGAACTGCATGCCACCGGAATGGAAATGGAAATTGATCGCGATCCAGATCGAGATGAGGAGCGAGATGCCGCTCGTCGCCATCGAGATGAAGTAAACGGCGCCGTCGCGCATGACGGCCTTGGGCAGAGCGGTGATGAGGATGGCGCCGACGAGCGGCAAGAAGACAGCCGTCGACACACTCCACGTTGCGAATCCGCTCATCTAGATCCCTCCGCGTAGGAAGAGCACCGCGGCGAGGATGACGACCCCGACGAAGAGGCCGGCCGCGTAGCCCTGCACGTTGCCCGATTGAAGTTTCCGCAAGAGATAGCTCGTCTTGTCCGTGATCCAGGCGAACCCGTTGACGACGCCGTCGACGCCGCGTTCATCGGTCTCGCGCACCGCCTTGCCGAGCTGGACTGTACCGGCTGCGACGAGGTTCACGGCGCCGTCGATGACCTCTTGGTCGAGCACGTTGTAGACGAACTTCGACAGCCCGTACTGCACCGGCCGGACGATGACCTTCAGGTAGAAGTCGTCGATGTAGAACTTGTTCACCGCAGCGCGGTAGAAGGGGCCGAGCTTGGAGAGCGGGTCGATCACGCCGAAGCCGTACGGAGCTCGGACGTACATCGCATAGCCGATCAAGAGGCCGCCGATCGCGATGATGATGCTCGCGACCATCACAGCGACCACGACACCGTGCTCGGCCCCCGGAATCACGATCCAGTCCTTGAAGATGTTGTGGATCGGCGTGCCGACGAGGCCACCGACGACGCTGAGCGCGGCGAGGATGATGAGCGGCCAGGTCATCGACGGCGGCGACTCGTGCGGGAGGTGGTGGTCGCCGTCCTCGTGTTCGTCCGCCTCGGCTCCCCCGGCGACAGGCATGCGTCGGTAGCGTCCGGCGAACGTGAGCGTCAGGCACCGTCCCATGTAGAAGGCCGTGAGGAACGCCGTGATGATCCCCGCGACGAAGACCAGGTGGTTCCCCGAGCTCCACGCGGCGCCGACGATCTCGTCCTTCGACCAGAAGCCCGCGAAGGGCGGCACACCTGCGAGCGCCAGGGAGCCGATGAGGAACGTCACGTAGGTGATCGGCATGTACTTCCGCAGCCCGCCCATCTCGAACATGTCGTTTGTGTGCACGGCGTGGATCACGCTTCCCGAGCCGAGGAAGAGGAGGGCCTTGAAGAAGGCGTGCGTCCAGAGGTGGAAGACACCGGCGGTCGCGGCTCCCACCGACATCGCCGCCATCATGTAGCCGAGCTGGCTCACCGTTGAGTACGCGAGCACGCGCTTGATGTCGCGCTGCACGCACGCGAGGACCGCCGCGAGCAGCATCGTGATCGACGCGATGATCCCGATGACCGTCAGAGCGATGTGCGATGCGGAGAACAGGCCGTAGATCCGCGCGACCATATAGACGCCCGCCGTCACCATCGTCGCGGCGTGGATGAGCGCCGACACGGGTGTTGGACCGGCCATCGCGTCCGGGAGCCAGACGTGCAGCGGGAACTGGGCCGACTTGCCGATCGCGCCGCAGAAGAGCAGCAGCGCCCCGATCGTCACGAGCGTCGTCGAGATGGCGTGGTGGGCGACGAGCGTCTGGATCTGTCCGATGTTGAAGGTGCGCGCCGCGACGAACAGCAGGATCACGCCGATCTCGAAGCCGAGGTCCCCGAAGCGCGTGGTAATGAAGGCCTTGATCGCCGCGTTCGAGTTCTCCTTCTCCTCGTACCAGTGACCGATCAGCAGGTACGAGCACACGCCGACGAGCTCCCATCCGACGAGCATCTGCAGGATGTTGTTCGCGATCACGAGCACGAGCATCGAGCCGGTGAAGAGGTTCACCGCGGCGTAGTACCACGTGTACCGGACGTCGCCCTTCATGTAGCCGAGCGAGTAGATCTGCATGAGCACGGAGACGAGACCGACGACGACGAACATCATCGAAGCGAGGCCGTCGACGCGGATCCCGAGCTGCAGGCTGAAACCGCCGAACCGGATCCACGTCAGCGACCGCTCGACGATGCCGTGCCGTGCGATCGCGTCCTGGAAGCACAGCAAGCCGAGCACCCAGGCGGCGCCGGTGAAGGTGATCCCGATCTCGGCTCCCTTGCCGGGGAGCTTCTTCCCGATGAAGACGATGATGAAGAAGGCCGAGATGGGCAGGACGGGGATCAGCCATGCGAGTTCCCGGATGCCGCCGCTCACCACTTCATCAGCCTCATCTCGTCGACCGCGACGGTCCCGCGCTGGCGGTACAGGAGCATGACGATCGCGATGCCGATGCCGACCTCGGCTGCGGTCACCGCGATGATGAACAGCGCAACGATGTTGCCGATCGCGTTATGCAACAGCTGTGAGAAGACGATGAGGTTGAGGTTCGCCGCCGTGATCATCAGCTCGACGGCGATCAGGAGCATGACGCCGTGCCGGCGCGCGAGCACGCCGTACACGCCGCACGAGAACATCAGCGCTGAGAGCAGGAGCGGCGCGACGACGGGCACCTAATCCCTCCTCGCCAGGACGATCGCGCCGACGAGCGCCGCGAGCAGCAGGATCGAGACGGCTTCGAAGGGCAGGACCCACGTCGTGAAGAGCGCATGGCCGATAGCGACGGTCGGGAAGGCCACGTCGAAGCGAACCTTCCTGCCTCCGAAGGAGGTGAGGATCCCCGCGGCGAGCACGATGAACACCGCGACCGCGACGAGGGCTGCCATCACCCGTTGGTCGTTGTCGACGACAGGACGGATCGACGTGCCGGTGAGCATGATCCCGAACATGAACAGGATCACGACGGCCCCGACGTAGATCAGGATCTGCGCGAGTCCGACGAACTGCGCGCCGAACAGGATGAAGAGGGCGGCGGCGCCGATGAGCGCGGCCGAGAGCCCGAGGGCCGAGTGCACGACGTTTCGCGTGGTCACCGTGAAGATCGCCGTCACGGCCGTGAAGGCGGCGAGCATCCAGAAGGCGATCGTCGGGAGGGCCATCGAGAGGTTCTAACTCATCTGGTCCAGGAGATGCTTGAGGTTCGCGACGAGATCCGCAGGCGGTGTGCGCCCTTCCTCTTGCATCTTCGCGAGCTTCTTGAGTCGCCCGCGTTCGACGGGACCGATGCCTGCGGGAAGGTTGTTGGGATCGACGCGCGGGAGCCCGCCGGTGTCGGGGGCCGCCGCGGGAGTCGATGCCGCTGCGGACGGAGCCGCTTCAGGCTCGGCGGCCGGCGCCGGAGCTTCGACCGCCGGTGCCGGAGCGGCGGCGGGCGCCGCTGCGACGGGAGCCGGCGCGGGCGCGGCCTCTGCCACGACGCCGGACAGCTTCTGCAGATACGCGTCTTTCTTGTCCGCCTCGCGGATCACGGCCCAGATGCCCTCGGCACGCTTGTCGTGCGCGACATGCGCCTGTTCCTTCGCTTTCTCGTCCGCGTCGGCGACGAGCTCGGGCGGCGGAAGCACATGTTCCTGCCAGCCCTCGAGCACGGGAGCTTCGTGGATCATCCCCTCGTAGGTGTACGACGTGTACTCGAAGAACGGCGACCAGTGCAGGGCGTCGAACGGACACACCTCGACGCAGATCCCGCAGTACATGCACAGTCCGAAGTCGATCGCGAAGCGGTCGAGCTCGTTGACGGGCTTGCGTCGTCCGGGCTTGGTGACCTTGTGGCCTTCGATGTAGATGCACCAGCACGGACATTCCTTCGAGCACAGCATGCAGACCGTGCAGTTCTCCTCGAGGAGCGCGATGACACCGCGCGTGCGCTCGGGGAGCTCGATGCGCTCCTCCGGGTACTGAACGGTCGCCGCTCTCGAGAGCATCGTCCGGAGCGTGACGCTCAGGGCCTGAGCGATACCGAGGATCGGGAACCGGAACTTCCGGCGCTGCCGCTGCTCGACCTCGCGGATCGCCGTCGTGTCGGTGCGTTCTGGGGCTTTCATCCGAAGACCACCTTGATCACGGCGATGCCGAGCACGTTCACGAGACCGAGCGGGATGAGCAGCTTCCACGCGAGCTTCTGCAGCTGATCCTCACGCAGGCGCGGCATCGTGAAGCGCACCCAGATGAAGAACACGCCGAACGCGACGACCTTGATGAGGAACCACAGCACCGGCGGGAGGATCGGTCCCTTCCAGCCACCGAGGAACAGGATCGTCGCAAGTGCGGAGAGCGCGACGACGTGAGCGAACTCCGACATGTAGAAGAAGATGAAGCGCATCCCGGAGTACTCGGTATACGGACCGGTGACGATCTCCGACTCCGCCGCCGGCATATCGAAGGGGTTCCACATCACCTCGGCGAACGACGCGACCATGAACATCCCGAACGCGATCGCGCCGAACGGAAACGGCCAGATCGCGAAGGGGACGTTCTGCGCTTCGACGATCTTCGTGAGCGAGAGCGAGCCGGCCAACATCGCGACGGACACCGCCCCGAGGACGATCGGAAGCTCGTAGGCGATGATCTGTCCGACGGCGCGCAAGCCACCGACGAGTGTGAACTTCGACGCCGAACCGTACGCGGCCATGACGATGGCGATCGCCGAGAGGGCCGAGATCGCGAGCACGTAGAACAGGCCGAGGTCGATGTTCGCCCCGACGATGCCAGGCGCGATGGGGATCACGGCGAAGACGAGGAACGCCGGCACCAGCGCGATCAGCGGCGCGAGACGGAAGACGGGTGCGTCGGCGAGCGTCGGGACGATGTCCTCTTTCTGGATGGGCTTGAGGAACTCGGCGATGGGTTGACCGACGCCGTGGAAGCGTCCGGCGTACATCGGTCCGACGCGGTTCATGATCCGCGAGTGGATCTTGAGCAGGCCGTAGAGGAGGACGCCCGTCGACAGCAGCACGGCCACGAGGATCACGACCGACTGCAGCGGGATGAGGATCCAGTGCGTCATCGGTCGACGTCACCTACAACGAAGTCGAGGGAACCGAGGATCGCGACGATGTCCGGCACGTAGATGTTCTTCAGCAGGTACGGCAGAACGCTGATGTTCGAGAAGGAGCCGGTGCGGATCTTGAGGCGGTACGGCTCGCGTCCGCCGTTGCTGATGAGGTAGTAGCCGGTCTCGCCGCGCGGCCCCTCGGCACGGATGTAGATCTCGCCCGCCGGCACCTTGAAGGTTCGTCCGACACCCGTGTTGATCGGGCCGGGGCCCAGGTCTTCGAGGGCCTGCTCGATGATGTTGCACGACTCCCACATCTCTCGGACGCGCTGGACGTAGCGGTCGAAGCAGTCGCCGTACTCGCCGACGGGGATGTCGAAGTCGTACTCCGCGTAGCCGAGGTATTCCTCTTCCTTGCGCGCGTCGATGGCGACACCAGACGCGCGCAGGTTCGGTCCCGAGACGCCGTACTCGAGCGCGACGTCCTGCGGGAGCGTGCCGATGCCGCGCGTGCGCTCGACGAACACGTCGTTGTCGATCAGGAAGCCGAGCCACTGCTCGACGCGGGTGCGGTAGTACTCGAGGATCGCCGGAACGCGCTCGTAGAAACCTTCGGGGAAGTCCTCTTTCACGCCGCCGATGCGCGACCAATTGGTGTGCATGCGCTGGCCGGTGACCATCTCGAGGAGGTCGAGCGCATACTCGCGGTCGCGATAGCCGTACATGGGCGCGGTGAGCGCGCCGAGCTCGAGCCCGAACACGCCGCAGAACAACGAGTGCGACGCGAGCCGCGTCAGCTCGAAGAGGATCACGCGCTGCACACGCGCGCGTTTCGGCACCTCGATGCCGGCGAGCTTCTCGCACGCGATGCAGTACGGGACCTCGTTGCAGAAGCCGCTGATCCAATCGAGGCGGTTGAACAGCGCGGTGTTCTGCATCGCCGAACGCTGCTCGGCGAGCTTCTCGAACGCGCGGTGCATGTACCCGAGTACGGGTTCGGCCTCGACGACGCGCTCACCATCGAGCCGGACGACGACGCGGAGCACGCCGTGCGTCGACGGGTGCTGGGGGCCGATGTTGAGGACCATGTCTCCCGTCGAGATGTCCCGCTCGGTGGTGGCGGTGAAGTAACCCTTCGTGGTGACGTCGGTCATGCCTCGAAGAACTCCCCGGGCCACGGCTTCTCGACGCGCGCGCGGAGCACTTCGTCCTTGCGCATCGGGAACCCTTCCTGCCAATCGGCGAGCAGCAGGCGGCGCAGGCGTGGGTGTCCGACGAAGACGATCCCGAATAGCTCCCACGCCTCGCGTTCGTGCCAATCCGATCCGCCGTAGACGCCGGTCGCCGTCGGCACCTTCGGGTCATCGCGCGGGACGCGGCACTTCACCGTCACGCGCGCCTGAGTCTTCGTCGCGTACACGTTGTCGAAGACCTCGAGCTCGTTCTCGTCCGGCCAATCGACGCCGCAGGCGAAGTTGTAGAAGTCGAAGCCCAGCGCCTTCAGGACGGCGAGCGTCTCCGGACGTTTGTCCGGTGGCACGCGAACGATGAGATGTCCCCAGTTCTCGGAGATCTCGAGGATCGCGTCGCCGAGGGTCGCTCGCAGCTCGGTGGCGAGCGGCGCGAGCGGTGAGGTTTCCGCGGGCGCCTCAAGAGACACTGAGACGCTCCTTGAGCGACTCGTGCTGGATCCTGTCCTGCAGCTTCATGATCCCGTCCAACAACGCCTCCGGACGGGGCGGGCAGCCCGGCACGTAGACGTCGATCGGCAGGTACTGGTCGATGCCCTTCGCGACGGAGTAGGAGTCCCAGTACGGGCCCCCGGAGTTACTGCATGAACCGAAGCTGATCGCGTACTTCGGTTCGGGCATCTGCTCCCACACGCGGATGATCGACGGGATCATCTTGTCGACGCAGGTGCCGGCGACGATCATCACGTCCGCCTGGCGCGGCGACGCCGGGAACGGGATCACGCCGAACCGCATGATGTCGTGACGCGGCATCATCGACGCCGCCATCTCGATCGCGCAGCAGGCGAGTCCGAACTGCAGCGTCCAGAGCGAGTACTTGCGACCCCAGTTGAGGGTGAACTTCAGCGGTTTCGGGAGCTCTACCTGATCGAGAAGTGCCATGGCTTGTCCTTACACCCAGTCGAGTACTCGGCGGCCCCACGCGTACGCGAGCCCGAAGAAGAGGATCGCGATGAACACGATCATCTCGACGACCGCGTAGAGACCGAGCTTCTGATACGTGACGGCCCACGGGAACAGGAACAACGCCTCGACGTCGAAGACGACGAAGAGGAAGGCGAAGATGTAGTACCGGACGTTCGGCTGCTTCCACTGCTCGCCGACAGCGTCGATCCCGCACTCGTAGATCGCGTTCTTCTCTTTGTTCCAACGCTTGGGACGGAGCAGGGCCCAGCCGGCGAAGGTGCCGAGGCCGAAGAGGAGGATGACCGCGGCGAGAACCGCGACCGCCGCGTAGTTCACGTAGTAGTCCGACACGCCCTCAGACCCTTCTAGAACTTTGTGAACGTTTTCTCAATCCTACCCCGGGCGAGCGACGTCTCGCGCCCGCCCCGGGCGGGGTCATGCTAGCGCTTGGGGCCCTGCCCGCACGAAGAAGAGCGCAGGCTGACCCCATCCTTCGGGCGTCAGCTCCTTCACGGCGACGAAGCCCGTCTTCCGGTAGAAGCGTCTCGTCCCTTCGTAGTTGTCGTTCGGGTCGGCGTCCGGCTCGAGCGAGGAGGGTCCGGCCGTGAGGACGAGGATCGGTCCATCGACCTGCCGGACGAGACGCTCGATCAGTTGACCGCCGATCCCGCCCCGTCGCCGGTCGGCGCGCACGGCCATCCATGTGATCTCGACGACATCCTCGGATGGCGCGTACGTCAGGAAGCCGACGACCTCGCCGTCCTCCTCGGCGACGAACCCCGCTTGCGTCCGCACGGCATCCGCGCAGTCCTGCCGTCCGCCTTCGTGACCGAAGAAGACGGGCAGCGACAAGATGACGGCGTCGCAAGCCGGTGCATCGTCCGGCGTCAGTGCGCGGATCTTCACGGCCTCAATCCTTCACACACTGCGCCAGGGGCGCCATCTCGGACGCGTCGTGAGGGGTTGCCGCCGCCAGACGGCCCGAAGTCTTCACGACGAAGCCTGATGGACGCGATCGACGGGCGTGGTGAAGGGTGACGGCCCCTAGCCCCCGAAGGGCAAAGCCTTCTCGGCGAGGTGCAGGAAGAACCCCGGGGCCACACCGACGGCGATCACGACGAGGAGGCAGAGCGCGAGCGCGATGCGCAGACCCACGGAGCGATCCAGTTCCATGTCGTCGCCTTCCGGCGGGTCCTGCATGAACATCACGACCGCGACGCGCACGTAGAAGAACGCCGCGATCACGCTCGCGCCGACAGCGACGATCGCGAGCCACGCGTGGTGCGAGCGGATGGCTGCGAAGAACACGTACCACTTCGCCCAGAACCCGCCCGTCGGCGGGATGCCCGCGAGCGAGAAGAGGAAGAACGCGAACAGCGCCGCCGCCGCCGGACGACGCACGCCGAGACCCGAATACTTCGCGAGGTGGACACGCTCGCCCTCGCCATCGCGGAAGAGCATCACGCAGGCGAAGGCTCCGATCGTCATCGCGGTGTACACGAGCAGGTAGACGAGCGCTGCCGCGATACCGCTGCGACTCGCGGCGACGACGGCGATGGCCACGAAACCGGCATGCGAGATGGACGAGTACGCGAGCATGCGTTTGACGTCGGTCTGCGCGACGGCGATCACCGATGCGAAGACGACGGTGAGCACGGTGAGTCCGGCGAGCGGCCCTTGCCAGCTCCAGCGCAGTTCTGGGACGGCGAGCACGAGCACGCGGAGCAACGCGGCGAACGCGGCGGCCTTCGTCCCGCCGGCCATGAATGCGGTGACGGGTGTCGGCGAGCCTTCGTAGACGTCCGGGGTCCACATGTGGAACGGCACCATCGCGGCCTTGAAGCCGAGACCGACGGCGAGCAGCACGACCGCGAGCCCGACGAGCCGGAAGTCGGCAACGCCGCCGAGCGACGTCTCCGTGCGGATGCGGAGCAGATTCGTCGTGCCGGTACCGCCGAAGGCGAACGCGATCCCGTAGAGCAGGAACGCCGACGCGAACGCGCCGAGCAGGAAGTACTTCATGGACGCTTCCTGCGCCTCGAGCCGTCCCCGTTCGAACCCGGCCATCACGTACAGCGCGAGCGAGAGGAGCTCGACCGTGATGAAGACCATGATCAGGTCGGACGAGACGGCGAGCAGCGTCATCCCGGCCGTCGCAAGCAGCAGGAGGGCGTAGAACTCCGCCCGGTCGAGGCCGCGCCGGTGGAGGTACGACGGCGCGGTGAACGTCGCGAGCAGGCCGGCGCCGAGGATGATGAATCGCGCGAACACGCCGAAGTTGTCGCCGACGACCATCCCGCCGAGCGCGTTCGTGACGGGGTGCCCCCATTGCATGGCGGCGAGCACGCCCGACAGAACAAGCGCCACGAGCGTGAAGAACGCGAGGTGCGGACCGCGCTGGCTCGGCTTCGCCGCGTCGAGCAGCAACAGGAAGATCGCTCCGCCGACGAGCGCCATCTCTGGGAGAAGGGTCGTCCAGTTCGCTACGACCGGCATCAGCGTCCTCCTACCCGCGCGATGACGGCGGCGACCGACGGACCGATGCGTTCGAGGAACGGATGCGGCCAGACGCCGATGAGGACCATCATCGCGAGCATCGGCGCGAGCACGACCTTCTCGCGGGTCGTGAGATCCTTCAGCACGCGGTTCTCGTCACGCGTGATCGGTCCGTTGAACGTCCGCTGGTACGCCCACAACAGGTAGACCGCGGCGCCCACGACTCCGCCGGAGCCGAGGATCGTCGCGAGGCGGTTCGTCCCGAAGGAACCGATGAGGATGAGGAACTCGCCGACGAACCCGTTCAACCCTGGGAGGCCGAGCGACGCGAGCGCGACGATGAGGAACACGCCGGCGTACACCGGCGCGGCCGCGCCCAGGCCCCCGAAGTCCTCGATGGCGCGCGTGTGGCGGCGTTCGTAGAGCATCCCGACGAGGAGGAAGAGCGCGCCCGTCGACAGTCCGTGGTTGATCATCTGCAGCGTCGCGCCCTCGCCGCCCTGCAACGTCAGCGCGAACAGGCCGAGCACGACGAAGCCGAGGTGGCTCACCGACGAATACGCGACGAGGCGCTTCAGGTCGGACTGCACCGCGGACACGGCGGCGCCATACAGGATCCCGATGACGGCGAACGTCATCATGTACGGGGCGGCCTGCTTCGCGATATGCGGGAACAGCGGGATCGCGAAGCGGATGAAGCCGTACGTTCCCATCTTCAGCAGGACGCCGGCCAGGATCACCGAACCCATCGTGGGCGCCTCGGTGTGCGCGTCCGGGAGCCAGGTGTGGAACGGGAACATCGGCACCTTGATCGCGAACGCGATCGCGAACGCCGTGAAGAGCCACGCCTGCGTACCGAGCGCGAGCTTCGGCGCGTTGTCCAGGAAGAGCTCAAGCCCGAACGTCGTCGGGCCCCCGTGCCCCCGCACCGCGAGGTGGAGCGCGACGATGCCGACGAGCATCACGAGGCCGCCGGCGAGCGTGTAGATGAAGAACTTGATCGTCGCGTAGATACGGCGCTCGTACCCCCAGATCCCGATCAACAGATACATCGGGACGAGTACCGCTTCCCAGAAGATGTAGAAGAGGACGAGGTCGAGTGCTAGGAAGACGCCGATCAGCGCCCACTCCGTCAACAGCAGCGCGATGACGTATTCCTTGACGCGTTTGTCGATGCTTCCCGAGGCGAAGAAGCAGATCGGGAACAGGAACGTCGTCAGCAGGACGAGGAAGAGCGAGATCCCGTCGATACCGAGCG
>Ga0307469_10000097_pt1 | contig 34378 bp, 30 predicted proteins | sample atmos_gasesAM2C__FD_203084 | JGI IMG/M metagenome (GOLD analysis project Ga0307469, IMG submission 203084) | Hardwood forest soil microbial communities from Morgan-Monroe State Forest, Indiana, United States - atmos_gasesAM2C_515 | ecosystem: Environmental > Terrestrial > Soil > Temperate... | reverse complement strand
CCCCTGTGGTTTTCCACTTTGCAGAACAGCGCGATCAGCCGTGGGCCGAGGAGCCCTCATATGCCAGCGACTGGGGAACTTATCCGCCTGATGAACTACGTCGACGACATCAACGCCACCTTGCGCAAGATCACTTCCACCATCGGCACCATGACGGACGAGGAGCGCAAGCGCCTGTCCGAGTACATGAGTTCGGCCACCGCCGGGCTCAAGGAAGTGCTCTCGCAGCTCGAGAAGAGCGTGCGCTAGTGTCGGGAGTCAAGACCATTGCCGTGATCGGGGCGGGTACGATGGGCCGCGGGATCGCGCATGCGGCCGCGCTCGGCGGCTACCGCACGATTCTTGAGGATATTTTGCCGAATGCCCTGCGCCGCGCCGAGTCGGAAATCCGCGCGAATCTGGACAAGGCGGTCGAGTTAGGGAAGGTCACATCGGGAGACGCGGATGCGGCCTTCGGACGGCTCGAATATGCAGGCTCTGTCGACGAAGCCGCGCGCCAGGCCGACCTCGTGATCGAAGCAGTTCCCGAGGAACTGGAATCGAAGATCGAGATTTTCACCCTGCTCGACAAGATTTGCCGGCCCGCCACCATCCTCGCGTCAAATACCAGCTCGCTGAGCCTCACCGAAATCGCCAGCGTCACCTACCGGGCAAAGAAAATCGTCGGCATGCACTTTTTCAATCCTGTTCACAAGATGAAGCTGCTGGAGATCGTGAAGGCGCTCGAGACTGACGACGACACGCTGGCGGCCGCCGTCGACGTGGGACGCTGCATGGGCAAGGAAGTGGTGGTGATCCGCGAGTCGCCCGGTTTCATCACCAGCCGCATCAACGCCATGATTGGCAACGAGGCCTTCTACATGCTGCAGGAAGGCATTGCGAGCGCCCAAGACATCGATAAGGCGCTAAAGCTCGGACTCAACCACCCCATGGGGCCATTCGAGCTGGTCGACCTGGTGGGACTGGATACGCGTCTGCACATCCTCGAGTACTTGCACAAGACGTTGGGAGAAAAATTTCGTCCCGCGCCGCTGCTGGTGCAGTACGTGAAGGCTGGACGGTTGGGCCGGAAGTCCGGCAGGGGTGTCTTCGAGTACCCCGAAGCAAACCCTGTCAAAGAGCCTGTGCCCGCCCGCTAGTCGCCGATGGAGCGACGGGCGTCGCGCCCGTCGGAGCGCCCGCTCCAGAAGTGTGTCGCCAAAATTACCCCAACGGCGCTATTTCCCGGCGTTCTGCGCAGCGGATCCGCTTCCTTCGCATTCCCTGGTAGCGGCCAGGTCGCACCAAATCATTGCGGCTCCGCCGATTTCTCCGGAAGTACGTTCCACTTTGTGGCCACGATGTTCCAACTCCTTCAAAGTTTCTTCAGGAACATCCCGATTTACTTCCAGGCTGCCCAACTTCGGACCCTCCGGACCAAATGAGCTGATGTGATGCGCGGTAGCAAATCGAGGAGTCGACATCGCTTTGGCTGCGTGCATGCCAAATTCGATGTAATCGAGGGTGAGCTCGAGGCCTGCTTGATCCTGCAGATCCCCTCCCGCAACGCTGATGGCAACGACCGGCTTCCCCGATTTCAGGATCAGGGCTGGACTCAAGGTAATTCGCGGCCGCTTGCCAGGGGCAATGCAATTGGGGTGTCCACGCCAGGTATTGAGACTGATCAGTCGGCTGCCATGAATGATGCCGGTATTCCCCGCCGGACCGGCCGTGCTGCCCAATCCGCTGGGCGTAGCGGCCACCATATTTCCCCAACGGTCCACCACGGTGAGCGTAGTGGTTCCCCCTTGGGTTGGGAAAGATCGCAATCCCTTCTTGACCGATTTCATTTGATAGGGATCGCCGGGACGAAGTTCGAGGGAAGCTTTATGCGGATCAATCAGCGGCCGGCGGATTTTCGCGTACTCCTCAGAGAGCAGCTCTTTCATCGGTACTTCCACAAATCGCGGATCGGCATAGTACTCATCCCGATCCGCCATGGCCAGCTTCATCACTTCGGTTACGGTGTGGATGTAGTCGGCCGAGAGCAGGCCCATTTTGTTGAGGTCAAATCCTCCCAGCAAGCGGAGCCCTTCTAACAGGTAAGGGCCCTGCGTCCAGGGTCCGCACTTCAACACTTGATAGCCTCGGTAGTCCACGGAAACCGGGTCTTCGATATAGGTCTGGTGGGCCGCCAGATCTTTTTTCCGTAGAAATCCCCCTTGGGATATGTACCAGGCTTCCAATTCGTCCGCTATGTCGCCACGATAAAAGCGGTCAGCCACCGCTTGCAGCCGTTGCTCGCGGTTGCCCTTTGTTTTTTGTTCTGCGTCAACTAGTTTGCGCAGCGTACGCGCTAAATCCGCCTGCCAGTTTCGGCCCGTCTCAATTCTGCTTCCATCTGAGGTATCGATGTACCAGGTTGGCCCTCCAGCATCGAGCAGCGCCAACGTCGGCTTCACTGCTTCTTCAAAAGAAATGGTCCCATACTCCTTGAGCAGCGTGACACACAGGTCAATTACTGCCGGTACGGCTGCGGTCCGGATGTCGCTGCCTGGCATTCCATTTTTGAGGTACCACGAAATCGCTTGCGGATCGAGCGGAGCAGCTCCTTGCGCCCAAAGGGCATGGGCTTTTTGCTGATGGGCATCGTAGAAGAGTACCGAGGCTTCTCCACCTATGGTGAAAGCGCCAATTTTCGTCACGCTCAAGGCGAGCAGGGCTGCCGTCGTCGCATCCGCGGCGTTCCCCCCTTTTTCCAGCACTTGAGTCCCAATATCCGCTGCCCTCTTCTCTCCGGCGACGACGATCCCATTCTTTCCTGAAGCGACCGAGGCTGATCGCGCCGCCTGCAAACTACTCGTCCCAGAAAGGAGCACTCCTCCTGCCAGCAATAGAGTCGTTGCGGCCTTCCGCAAGTCAATCCACAAAGAAAGACGCATGCCAGTCTCCTTGATTGAGGATTCGCTGCGATTGATGATGGCATTTCCTATCGACAATGCAATCTTTTTCGGGGTGTTCCAACTGTGTGGCGGCTTACGTTGTGGTCGAAAGAGCAAGAATCCTCGGCCAAAGCCGTCGGGAGGCGACCCCCATCGCTCCACTCGCAGAAAGAAGGCGACCGCACAGGCGGTCGCCTATTCACCTCTCGATTGTTGCTCAAGACCTAACCGCTACTTGTTGATGTCGTCCTTCGCTTCCAGCCGCTTGATGGCGCCCTGGATGAACACCTTGTTCTGCTCAGGCGCCGACGCTTCGGCCAGCTTCATCTCTTTCACCGCGTTGTCGAAGTCTCCCTGCGCCGAGTACACGCGCGCCATGCCGGAGTGCGTGAACCACATGTCCGGATGCTGCTGGAAGTTCTTCTTCCAGACTGCGTAGGCTTCGGCGTCTTTCTTCTGGCCTTTCAGCGCGAAGGCATACTGGTGCAACTGGATCGGCGTCGCGATCTGCACAGCTTTGTCGTGGGCGGCCTTGGCTTCGTCCTTCTTTCCCATCGCTTCCAGAATCTGCGACTTGGTGTTGTAGTTTTCGTAGCGCGGTTCCGAGCCGACCGACCGGTTCGAGTACTCCAGCGCCTCGTCGAGATTCACCTTGTGCGCGAGCAGGTAGTTCGCCGCGTCGTCCCATCCATCCCACGTGTATTGGGGAAGTCCGCGCATCTGCGCCTTCAGGGCGGCATCGACGATATTGTTCACATCGACTCCTACCTTGAACGGCACCGCGACCTTTTCCCAGCGCAGGGTGATGACCGCGGAGTTCTCCGTGGGCTGGTCGATTTCGTAAGCGAGCGCTTCCTCCATCTCGGCGGTTTGTGGCTTCACGTCGACGCGCAGCGCATCTTCCGACTCTTTGTACGTGAAACTTCCCCACGCGGTGTTGACCTTCGAGAAAATGACCGTCCACTGATCCTGGTTCGGGATCATGTGCAGGCCATACGTGCCCTTTTCCAGCGGCTTGCCTTCGATACTGACCGCGTCGGTGAACGTGATGGTCGTGTTCTCGTTGGCGCCCGCGCGCCAGACTTGTCCATAGGGCACGACCTTGCCCCATATAGTGCGGCCTTTCACGAGCGGGCGGTGATAATTCACGGTGATGTCGGTGATGCCGATGCGTTGGGTGACGGCAGCCCGCTGGCTATCGCGGGGAATATTCAGCTGAGTCGATTGCGCGAAACAGGTGCTAACGGCAAGCAGCACGATGAGTCCGACTGCGACGGACAGAAGTCGTTTGTTCACGGGGATTCCTCCTGAGATTGTTTCTAGAGACTGCGATCGAGACCGAACTCGGCGAGCGCAGGATTCATCCTGGGGTGGCACGGAACCTTTAGACGGCGATGCGGTGGACTGGTGAGCAAGCCCCCAAATTCGCTAGGTCGGCCGCTCGATGAAGCTTGCCTGATTCGAATCCAGTAGGTTTTTCAATCTGCAATCTGAAATTCCTCAATCTGAAATCCGATTTCCCGATCGCCTTTCCTCATCGAGACCATTGCTCCCGAGAAACTCCCTGCCCCCGGGCTAACCCTTTTCCCCTCATTGGAGTCTAAGCAAGAAGGATTCGTCTCGCTCGCGGGAACTTTTGCGGCCTCGGAGACGTATTTCCATCAGAAGCATAGGGCGGGACATGAGACCCCCCGCCCAACCTTGAACCCGGGGCCCCCAGTCGCTGCCCAGTGTCTGGGGGCACTACCTATGAGGATGCTCACCGACATCATCCGTCAGTCGTTGGCGACCTTGTGGGCGCACAAGCTGCGTTCCTTCCTGACCATGTTCGGGATCGCTTGGGGTGTTGGTTCACTGCTGCTTCTGGTTGGACTTGGCGAAGGTTTCCGCAGCGGGCAGGTCCGGCAGCTGGCCACGCTCGGCCAGGACATCATGTTCATCTTCCCCGGCCGCATCCCGGCCGTGGAAGGCAGTCTTCAATCAGGGCAGACCTACCATTTCACTTACAACGACTATCTCGCCGTGCGGAATGAAGCGCGCTCTCTGAAGTGCATTTCGGCGGTGATCAATCGCGAAGACATTCGCGCCGTCAGCGAATACGGATCAACTGCCGGGCAGGTCTTTGGAGTCGCTCCCGAATACAACCAGATTCGCACCGTGCCGGTCGGTACTGGCCGCTGGTTCAACGATCAGGACAATACCGAGCACCGGCGGGTAGCCGTGGTCGGATGGGAACTGCTGAAAAACGTGTTCCCCGGTCGTCCTGCCGTGGACGCAAGCATGCTGCTCAACGGTGTTCGCTTCGACATTATCGGAGTGGTCGCCAAAGTCGGGCAGGATGGAAACAACGGCACCAATGCTCGTATCTTTGTGCCCATCGAGACCATGCGCGAGTTGTTTCCCCTGAAGGGTAACAATTCGGAGAACGCCGTTTCATTCATCAATTACCGGCCGATCAACAAAGCGGAGCATCTGGCATCGAAAGCCGAAGTTCACGAGATCATCGCGCGCCGCCACAACTTCAATCCCAAGCTCGAAGACGCCTTCGAAGACTGGGACACCATCGAGAACTCCCAGAAGGTCGACAAAATCTTTAATGCGATGGATTACTTCCTAGGCGTGGTGGGATTGGTAACACTGGGCTTAGGTGCCATTGGAATCGTCAATATCATGCTAGTCTCGGTGGCCGAACGCACCCGCGAAATCGGATTGCGGAAAGCTTTGGGCGCGACGCACCGCAGCATCATGACGCAGTTCTTTATCGAAGGCGCGTTCCTGACAGCATTCAGCGGTGGGATTGGTCTGGCGATTACGACTGCACTCGTGACCGGACTGGCCATGTTGCCGGCGCCTGAGGGTTTCGACACGCCGCGCATTGTGCCGCTCTCGGCGGTGGCTGCGATTGGTTCGCTCGCCATTGCCGGAATCAGCGCCGGACTCTATCCCGCGCGCAAGGCAGCGCTTCTGCCACCCGTCGAAGCGTTGCGGCAGGAATAGCATGATCGCGAATCTCTTCCGGCAAGCCTACGAAGCTTTGCGGCACAACCGGCGGCGCAGCTTTCTCACCATGCTAGGCATGGCCTGGGGAATCGCGACGGTTGTGTTGCTGCTCGCGTACGGTACCGGATTCGAGCGCGGCCTTTGGGCGGCATTCCGGTCGTTTGGCACCAATCTTGTGTTCGTATTTCCCGGCAGAACTTCGATGCAGGTCGGCGGCACCAAGGCGGGCGCGGAAGTCCGCCTGACCATGAACGACTTCGAGCACATCCAGGCGGAAGTGCCGCTGCTGAAGAGAAGCTCACCCGAGGTTTTCAAGCAGTGCAATGTTGCCTATGGCACGCGCAGCGGCAACTATGGGGTGAGCGGCGTGTATGCGAATTACCCGCGCATGCGCCGCATGGAGTTTGCCGAGGGCAGTTCCTTCAGCGAGGCCGACGACTTCACCCACACGCGCGTAGCTTTTATAGGCGCAGACATCAAGCAAAAACTGTTTTCCGGCCAGAACGCGATCGGCGAAAGCATTCGCGTCGACGGAATTTCTTATCAGATTGTGGGCGTGCTCAAGCACGTCATCAACAACAGCGACGACAACCTGAACGGACACGTGTACGTCCCATTCAGCGGCGTCAGCGACATCAAAAACACGCAATACCTCAACTCCATCGTGATGGAATACGAAGGCGATCACGCCAAGGTGGTCAAAGCACTACGCGACTCGATGGCCTTTCACCACAACTTCGATCCCAAGGACAAGCGCGCCATCTTCGTATTCGACGTCTTCGCCGATCTGCTCGATCTCCGCGTGATTACGACCGGCATCAAGATCCTGCTGGGATTCATTGGCCTCTTGACACTAGGAATCGGCGGCGTTGGCCTGATGAACATCATGCTGGTCTCGGTTACCCAGCGCACCCGCGAGATCGGAGTAGAAAAAGCGCTGGGCGCGCGCCGGTGGCACATCCTGTTCCAGTTCCTCTCCGAAGCGCTGGTGATCACATTCCTGGGCGGCCTGGCCGGCGTAGCGCTGGCTTATCTTGTCTCGTGGACGGTAGGTTCGCTGACCCTGTGGAGCGCCTTCGAAACCGACGCCAGCGAAGGCGACATCCACCTGACGATCGAAGCCAGCACGCTGATCGCGTCGACGGTTATCCTGAGTTTCGTAGGAATCGTGAGCGGCATGCTGCCGGCGATCAAGGCGGCGAGGCTGGATCCGATTGAGGCGTTGAGGTACGAGTAGGGCACGTCTCAGGTGCAGGTGACAGGACTGACTTAAGTGCCGAATGGTGGAGACAATGATTTTGCTCACTGTTCTTCCGAACAAACGTGGTTCGCCACAAGCTGGGCCCCGCGAAAAAGAGCTATGAACTCGGCGCCCTACGACGTACTCATTTCGAGGGCATTCAGCAGTTCCTCCTGGGCAGATGCCAAGAACCGCTTTATTTTCTCCTCCTGCTGCTCGCCTTCGAACTCGTAGATTTCTGCAATGTGGGCAGTTGTAAGTTGCTGGGCGTCAAGTAAGGCTAAATCGAGGATGATATTCCCCTGCCTTATATTTGACGCGTTGAACAGTTTTACTCCGCGAAGCACTAACGTGAATGGTTTCTTGTCGACTGTTCTTAGGAACAGATGAACCCTCTTCTCATCTGAAACCCACAGGCCATCAAAGAATCCATCGTGAAAATCTGGGATCGTATTCACCGTTGCTCCGTGACAATTGGAGACGTTAGGCTTTTCCTGAGACCTGAGACCTGAGACTCAAAACCCAAGACCCAAGACCCAAGACCTGAGACCCAAGACCTGAGACCCAAGACCTAATCCTTCAGCAACTGCCTCGCAATCACCAGCCGCTGAATCTCGCTCGTCCCTTCGCCAATCGTGCACAGCTTCACGTCGCGGTAGAACTTCTCTGCCGGATAGTCCTTGATGAATCCGTACCCGCCGTGAATCTGTACGCCTTCATTGGCACAGCGCACCGCGACTTCGCTTGCGTACAGCTTCGCCATCGAGGACTCGAGCGTCGTTTTCATGCCCGCGTCCTTCATGGACGCCGCCCGCATGGTCAGCAGCTTCGCCGCTTCGATTTCTGTTGCCATGTCGGCCAGCTTCCACTGGATCGCCTGGAAATCGCTGATGGCTTTGCCGAACTGCTTCCTCTCCTTGGAGTACTTGAGCGCCGCCTCATAAGCGCCTTCGGCCATGCCCAGCGAAAGCGCGGCAATGGAAATCCGCCCGCCGTCGAGCACGCGCATGGCGTCGATGAAGCCATCGCCCTCGTGTCCAAGCAGGTTCTCGGAGGGAACGAAACAATCTTCGAAGATCAGTTCTGCAGTGTCGCTGGCTCGCAGGCCGAGCTTGTTTTCTTTCTTGCCGGCGCGAAAGCCCTTGGTATCTTTCTCCACGACGAACGCGGAGAGTCCGTGGGTGTGCGCGGCGCGGTCCGTCACGGCGAGCACGACCACCACGTCAGCATGGTGGCCGTTGGTGATGAAGGTCTTCGTGCCGTTCAGAACCCATCCGCCCTTGGCCTTGGTGGCGGTCATGCGCGCGCTGCCCGCGTCCGACCCCGAGGAGGGCTCGGTCAGCCCCCATGCGCCAATAAATTCCCCGGTAGCCAGTTTCGGGATGTACTTCTTCTTCTGACACTCATTCCCGGCGACGAAGATGTGATTCGAGCCCAGCGAAGTGTGCGCGGCCACGATGATCCCGACCGAACCGTCGACGCGCGAGAGTTCCTCGATCGCCGTGACGTACTCCACGTAGCCCATGCCCGCGCCGCCGTATTCGGGCGGGAAGATCGTGCCCAGCATCCCCAGCTTGCCAAGTTCCTTGATGGTCGCGAGCGGAAATTCGCCCGCCTCGTCCCATTTCATGACGTTGGGCAGGATTTCGCGTTCCGCAAACTCGCGCACGCTCTTTTTCAGATGGAGCTGCTCTTCGTTAAGCTGGAAATCCAAAATGCCTCCTGCCTTTTGCAATGGTGATTCTGAGGAGCTGCGAATCGGGGTGGGGAAATGCGGCCGCGCGCGCAGCAACTACTCGATTAGAGCATGAGGAAGCGACGACGAAAAGTTACCGCCGAAGAAAAATTCCTGAAGCGTTCTGACCCGTATGAATTGCGGGTTTGGAGCATGTCCGGACCCTCGGTCCAACCGACCGAACGGTTTGAAGAAAAGAGAAGCCACACTCATCCCCGGCTCTCGATGGAGGCGTGGCGTCCTCGCCCGCCGGACGGACTACACGAGCTTTAGGGTTCCTGATCGCGACTAGATGTGTGCCTGAAAATAGCCCGCCACTTCAGTGGCAGGTTGGAGATGCTGATGGGGTGCCGTGCCGTAAGCACGGCTGAAACGATCTGCAGACACTCTCCGGCGTCCTTTCCGGGACGCTTCACTGCTGGCCCGCATTCCCGGCGCTGAAGCGCCGGGCTATTTTTTCGGGAGTCGCTCCGCGACTCAGTATGGGCGGATCCGCAGTGGTGCAGAAGAGCCTTGCGAAGAATCGATAGCGTTAGCCGGCAGGAGTACCTGCTCCACACCCTCGAGCCTAGACGATGGAGCGGCGGGCGCCTCCGGCTGCCGGAACGGGCGAGACGCCTGTTCCTCCACATCCAAGGAAGCGTTCGAAGACGTTGTTCGAGAGCAGCCGCCCGCGCGCGGTCAGACGAATAAGATCACCTTCCCAGTCGAGCAGCCCAGCTCCAGCCAGTTCTACCAGCACATCGCGCAAAGGCGTTACAACGAAGGTGCCAAACTCAGCGCGCATCTTCTCGAAATCAATACCGTCATTCAAGCGCAGCCCCAGAAAGAACGCCTCCTCCAGGGCTGCCGCCCGCGAAATCTCAGTCCGGTTCAACCCCGCGCCCGCCACGAACTGATCAAGCGAATCGGAAGTCGAGAAGCGCACGGCTTCCAACCCATCGTCCGCCGCTCGCAGCATCGAGTGCGCATCCACGCCAAACCCGAGATAAGGCTGCCGCGTCCAGTACTTCAAATTGTGCCGCGACTCAGAGCCAGCGCGCGCGAAGTTCGAGATTTCGTACTGAGCAATGCCGGCAGCATTCAGTTGTTCGCAAGCTGTTTCGTACAAGTCAGCAGTCAGGTTCTCATCGGGAACGAAGTGCGCGTGATACTTCGTTCCTCCGGCGATCAACTCACGCCCCAGCCGCGAGTCTTCATCCACCTCGAGCATATAAACGCTGGCGTGAGGCACGCCTAACGCGATCACCGACGCAACCGACGTCTGCCAGCTCTCCGCCGTCTGGTGCGGCAGCCCGGCAATGAGGTCGACATTGATATTGGAAATTCCCGCGTTTCGCAGCCGGACAATGTCGTCAAGCACGGTGGTGCGCTTGTGCAGCCGTCCCACCGCCGCCGCCTCCTGATCCACAAACGACTGCACGCCCAGGCTGACGCGGTTCACGCCGCAACGCAGCAGGGTTTCCAGCGCCGCCGGTGTCAGTGTGCCCGGAGCACACTCCACCGTAATTTCGGCCCCGGGGAGCAAATGGAATTTTTGCCTCACCGTCCCAAACAGGCGTTCGAGTTGTTCCGAGGTCAAAACCGTGGGCGTGCCGCCGCCCAGATACAGCGAATCGACCTCGCCCGGCAGCACGCCGCCCGCCGCTTGGGCGGTCTCTGGGGTAGTATGTATGTCCGCGCAGACGCGATCGACGTAGCGATCGAAGACGGCGCGCGAAAATACGTCGGACGCGAAGTTGCAATACGTGCACTTCGTGCGGCAGAAAGGAACGGACAAATACAGGCCGAGCGTCATTCTGCTTGATTATCCCACCTCGAGCCTTCAGGTTCGCTCGGGTTACAACGAATCGGCCCGCCGCACCATTTGACTAATTCACGCATGCTGCCTCGTGTGGTCATCACCGGAATGGGCGTGGTTAGCCCCAACGGCATCGGTAAAGATGCGTTTGGCCGCGCCGTCCTCGAGGGGAAATCGGGCATCAAGCGCATTACCCGCTTCGATCCTTGCGGCTTGCCCGTTCATATTGCCGGGGAAATCCCCGAGTTCGACGAACTTGCCTGGGTCGATGCGCGTGAGCGCAAGCACGTATCGCGCGTTGTTCCGCTGGCCATGGCCGCTTCCGACGAAGCGTTAAAGGACGCAGGCCTCGACTACACGGCAATGTCGCTCGACGAGCAACGCAAGATTGGCGTGATCCTCGGCTCGGGCGGGGGCGCGCAGGAATTTTCCGAAGAACAATACCGGCTCTGGCATTCCGGCCACGTGAAGCAGGTCAGCCTGTTCTGCATTCCCAGCGGCACCATGGGCACGATCTCGAGTGAAGTCTCTATGCGTTTCGGATGCCGCGGTTACAGTCATGTGGTCACCGCCGGCTGCACGTCGTCGAGCGATGCGCTGGGCTACGCCTATCAACACATCCAGTCGGGTGTACAGCCCATGTATCTCGCCGGCGGTGTGGATGCGCCCATCACGCCCGGCATTATCAAGGGATATTCGTTGCTGCGCGCGCTGACGCAATCGTGGAACGATCAGCCGGAGCGCGCCTCACGCCCATTCTCCGCCGACCGCGATGGTTTCGTGCTCGCTGAAGGCTCGTGGATGTTCGTGCTCGAAGACTACGAGCATGCGAAGGCTCGGGGAGCGCGCATCCACGCCGAGATCGCCGGATACGGTTCCACCTGCGAGGCGTTTCACCGCGTGCGCATGAGCGACTCGCCGGAAGAGCCAGCGCGCGCCATTACGATGGCGCTCGACGAGGCCGGGCTGACGCCGGACGACATTCACTACGTGAATCTCCACGGGACATCCACGGAACTGAATGACCGCGTGGAAACCCAGGCAGTGAAGCTTGCTCTGGGCGACGCTGCCCGGACCATCCCGATGTCTGGCCTGAAATCGCAGATTGGGCACGCGCAAGGCGCTTGCGGTGCCGCCGGACTCGCTGCCACGCTCATCGCCATGGAACAGGCCCAGCTTCCGCCTACTGTCAACCTCGAGAAGCCCGATCCGAACTGCGATCTCGACTACGTTCCCGAGGCAGGACGCCGGGCGCAGATCGAGCACGCCATTTGCAATTGCGTGGGGTTCGGCTCGAAAAATTCCGCCCTCGTGTTACGTCGGTCACCTCAGACCCTCTAGAAACCGTAGCCCCGCCTACGGCCCCTCGCTAAAATTCGCCCATTGTGCTCAACCGATGGCTGGCAATGGGATTTGTCGTTTCCGCGGCATTTGTGTCCACGATGCACGGCCAGTCCGACTCATCCGCTGCTCCTTCCTTCCTGATGCGCCTGGTCCACGCACGCACTTACGAGAACGTTTGCGTATTGGTGCGCGGCGACGGGCAGTATCACCTGGAGCGCGAAACCGCGCAGAAGACCGACATCTTCGAAGGCATGCTTACGCAGCCGGAACTACAGCGCGTCGAGCATTTTCTCTCCGCCAATGAATTGTTCGAACTGGCCGAAGACAAGACGTTGAAACCCGCGAATGCCGGGCCTAGCGTCCAAATCATCCTGAGCGTGCACCGCCCGGGTCGCTGGCAGAATCTGACATTCCCGACGCCGGCTTCGTGGGAGTCGTTTCATGAGAGCGTTGTCCCGCTGATCGCCTGGCTGGAAGAACTCCGCAAAGCCAAGAACCGCGTGAAATTGCGGGAAGAGATCGCCAGAAACAACTGCCTGCCGCCGCCTAAGCTGGAACTTAAGACGCGCTAGAGCTGCGAGCCACGAGCTTCGAGCTGCGAGCGAGCGGGCCGCGTTCACCACAAACCTGTTTGCTCGTAGCTCATAGCTCGAAGCTCGTAGCTCAGTACCTTTTTCCATCTTTGCCCCTTCTCGAACCATCTATTACTCTTAACGCAGTAGAGCCATGGCCAATCAGGAAGAAGAAATACTGGGGAAAGCGTATGACGGGCGCCTGATGCGGCGCCTGCTGACCTACCTCCGCCCCTACATCTGGCAGGTGGTCGTAGCCCTGGTTTCCATCATTCTGAAGGCCGGCCTGGACGTTCTGGGCCCGTTTCTCACCAAGACTGCCATCGACAAGTACCTGGCGCACACCGCGGGCTCGACTTCCATTCTCGACCGCTGGCTCAGTTCCGTCCCGCTGAAAGGCATCGCGCAGATTTCCCTGCTGTACGTCGGCACTCTGGTCCTCAGCTTCTTCTGTGAATTCCTGCAGACCTATTACATGCAATGGACCGGGCAGATGGTGATGTTCGATCTGCGCAGCCAGATTTTCCGGCACCTGCAACGCATGCACATCGGTTTTTACGATCGCAATCCCGTGGGGCGCCTGGTGACGCGCGTCACCACCGACGTGGATGCGCTCAACGAGATGTTCACCGCTGGCGTCGTGTCGATCTTCGAAGACGTGTTCGTGCTGCTGGGCATCATCCTCATCATGATGACCATGAACTGGAAGCTGGCGTTGATGACTTTCGCCGTGCTCCCGTTCATCACCTGGGCGACCATGATTTTCCGCGTGAAGGTGCGCGACTCTTACCGGCGGATTCGCGTGGCCATCGCGCGCATCAACTCCTACCTGCAAGAAGCCGTATCCGGCATGCTTGTTCTGCAGTTGTTCAACCGTGAAAAGCGCGCCTACCAGCAATTCTCGAAGATCAACGGGTCGCACATGGAGGCGTTCAAAGACGCCATCATGGCCTACGCCGTCTACTATCCGGTGGTCGAAACCTTGTCGCAGATTGCAGTGGCCACCATCGTGTGGTTCGGCGGGCGCGAGGTGATTGAGCACGTGTCCATTGCCAGCCTGGCGTTCGAATTCAGCCGGCAGCATGTCCCGGTAGTTCGCGCCATTTACGACACAGCCACCATCGGCGTGCTTTTCGCATTCACTCAATACGCCCAGCGTTTCTTCCGCCCCATCCAGGATCTCAGCGACAAGTACAACATCCTGCAGTCGGCCATGGCCTCGAGCGAACGCATCTTCAAATTACTCGATACTCCGGTCGACATCACCTCACCCGCGGTAACGAAGAAGCCCGAAGGCGCGGGCCGCATCGAGTTCGATCACGTCTGGTTCAGCTATGGCGTGCGCGGGACGGCGGCGGACTCGCTGACCAAAGCGCCGTCGGTCGAACCCTCGTCTGGCGACAGTTCCTCAAGCACCGCCGAACTAGATTGGGTACTGCGCGACGTCTCCTTCACCATCGAACCCGGGGAAACCATTGCCGTCGTTGGGCACACGGGTGCAGGCAAGACGACGCTGATCTCGCTGCTGTTGCGCTTTTACGACGTGCAGAAAGGTGCGATCCGCATCGACGGTGTCGACATCAAGGACATGGACCTGAACGATCTCCGCCGGCGCTTTGGCGTTGTCTTGCAGGATCCATTCCTGTTCAGCGGCACAGTCGGCGGAAATATCCGGCTCGGTTCCGACTGGATTGCCGACCAGGACGTCGAGAAGGCGGCGGAAGAAGTGAATCTGGCCGACTTCATCCGAACCCTGCCCGGAGGTTTCGGCGAGGAGGTTCGCGAGCGCGGGTCGACACTTTCCACGGGCCAGAAACAACTCATCTCATTCGCCCGCGCCCTCGCCCACAACCCGCAGATCCTGATTCTCGACGAAGCCACCTCGAGCGTCGACACCGAGACCGAGTTCCGCGTGCGCGACGCGCTCAGCCGTATGGTGCAAGGCCGGACGTCGCTGGTCATTGCGCATCGACTGTCCACCATCCAACGGGCCGACAAAATCATCGTCATGCACAAGGGCCGCGTCCGCGAAATGGGCACCCACCAGCAACTGCTCGGGCAGCGCGGCGTCTACTACAAACTGTACCAGTTGCAGTACAAAGATCAAGAAATCCCGGTTTCCACAGGCAAGTCGCCCGAAGTCACCGCCAGCGCCGACGACTAGAATGATCCCGTGTGTTCATCGAATAAGCGGTCGACCTGCCGTCGGTCGTAATCGAGAATCCAATCATTAAAGGCACGATAGAGATTCAGTAGTGTCTTGGATTGTGTGGCAATTGCGTCCAGAGCGCGATCGTCATACATATGCAGAGTCGCATCTGTACTCAGGTTGTAGAAATAAACTGCCGATTGCCTTGAAGTCCGATGTCTTGGGAAACTGCGAACGTGAAAGGCGTTCTAGCTCCCGACGCGCCGTATACCTGATCATCAGCGGACCACTCTTCCGAAATCAGTACGCAGTCGTCCCCGGGAGCGAACAAGGCTTCATACAAGCTGACTGCCCGTCGGTTGACGAGAGCCATGGTTGACGGATCTGGGCCGCGACCACGTAGCGCGAATCGGATACCGATGGGCCATCGATAAAACAAGCCGCTACCTAGATTCAGATCAGGGAACCTCTCGTTGAGATAAGCTAGCAAATCGATTGGTCGCGACATTCAGGTTTCGTGGGTGCCAAAATACTATAAGCGTTGAACATTCACGCGTTCCATTGTTCCTGGCTTTACAATCGCTCCGTGCGAATCCTGATCTCCGCCGGGGAGGCTTCCGGTGAAATGTATGGCGCGCAACTCATCGAGGCCCTGCGCCGCCGCGATCCTTCGCTGGAATTCTTCGGCGTCGGCGGGCAGCGCATGCGCGCGGCCGGCTGCGACACCATAATCGACGCTCGGGATCTCGCGGTGGTCGGTATCACCGAAATCCTCGGCCACCTTCCCAAGATCTACGGTCTGTTTCAAAAACTGATCGCCGAAGCCGACCGCCGGAAGCCTGATCTCGCCATCGTGATCGACTCGCCCGCCTTCAACTGGCGGGTGGCGCGCCAGATGAAAAAGCGCGGGGTCCCGGTCGTCTACTACGTCGCCCCGCAATTCTGGGCCTGGCGGCAGGGACGCGTGCGGCTGCTGCGCAAGTACGTTACCAAGGCGCTGGTCATTTTCCCGTTTGAGGAGCAGTTTTATCGCGAGCGCGGAGTGAATGCGTCGTTCGTGGGCCATCCCCTGGCCGAGTTGCCTCCGCCCACCGTGACGCGCCAAGACTACGCGGCACAACATCAGTTGAACCTGAATAAATGCTGGATCACCATCATGCCGGGCAGCCGCGTGAAGGAAGTCCGCATGAACCTGCCGACCATGCTCGACGCGGCCGCGCTCCTGGGTGCCGGCTTCGAATTCTTGCTGCCGGTTGCGCCCACGCTGGATCGCGATTTTCTGGAACAAAGCACTCGCGGCCGCGGCGTCACCCTGGTGCCGGAGGCGCTTCCCGCTCTTCACCATGCTCGCGCAGCGATTGTCGCCAGCGGCACCGCAACCATCGAGGCCACCATGATGGCAACGCCGTTCGTGATGGTTTACCGCGTCTCTGCCCTCACCTACACGCTCGGCAAACCGCGCATCAAGGTCCCCTACTTCGCGATGGTGAACCTCATCGCCGGGGAAAAGATTGTCCCGGAACTGGTGCAAGATGATTTCACGGCCGAAAGAGTCGTGTCCCGGCTGAAGGAACTGCTCTCCGACGGCAAAGCCCGTTCGACGATGCTGGAAGGCTTGGCCCGGGTAAAGGCGCGGCTACGTTCGCCGGACTCGGGCGACGCGCGCCCGGCCGCGGAACGGGCTGCGGACGCGGTCCTTGGCTTGGTGGCACACCACGCTTAGGGGCCTTTTCCGACGAATTGCGCCTTTGGCGGGGTTAGTCAACCCGAAAACTGCGACGGCAAAGCCTTTAACCGCTAAGGTCGCGAAGGAAACGGCTTCACAGCTGACATCGATTTTTTCCTCGCGCTCTTTGCGGCTTTTCTTGGCGTTCTTGGCGGTTAAAGGCGCTTATAGCCTTTAACCCTTGTACGGCCAGCATCTTTTGCGTCAAAATCTTCATCATAAAGACTAAGGATTGGATCTCCAGGAGATTGCTCTTGATGCGCGTTGACCGTAGGCGCTTCCGCCCGGCCCTTTCGGGAAGCCTTTTAGTCCTGTTGTTTTGCGCGACTTTACCCGCCTGGTCGGCGGAAAAGGCGCGCCTGCGCGTGGACGACTATCAGATCGAAGCCGAACTGAACCCGCACCAGCACAAGATCTCCGCCAAAGCCAAGGTGAAGTTCACGGCGCTTGACGAACTGAGCGTGGCGACCTTCGAACTCAACAACGCCTTGCGCCTGACCAAGGTTACCGACGCCAATAACAAGACCCTCTCCGCCGAGCGCGTGACCCAGGATTCGTCGGTGCGCATCCCGCTGAGCGCCGGCCTGGCCAAAGACGCGAGCACCACCATGACCTTCGAATACGAAGGCGTGCTCGATTCCGCCGACGAGAGTCCGGTGCAGGGGCTCAAACTGGCTTCCATCGGCGACGACACGAGCTACCTGCTGTACGCGGGCCGCTGGTTTCCGGTGAACGCGTACGGCATCAACCGTTTTACGTCGACCATCAGCATCACAATCCCATCGCACATGCTGGCCATCGGCAGCGGCAAGATGACCGTGGCTGACAGCACGCCCTCGAAAAAGACTCCGGGCGCCGCTGCCGGCAAGACCTATACGTTTGTGAGCGACCGTCCGAGTTTTCCCGGAACCATCGTCGCGGGCGTTTTCCAGGAGACCAAGAGCGAAGATGCGGGCGTGGATCTGCACGTCTATTTCAAGCCGCTGCACCAGAAGCTTGCCCCGGAATACACCAATGCGGCTTTGAAGGAGTTCACGTACTACATCACGTCCTTCGGTCCGCTGCCTTCGCCCACGCTGCGTGTGGTGGAGATGCCCGACGACACCGTCCCCACCACCTGGGCGCCGGAACTCGCCGGCATTGCCGGTCGCGCCATCTCTGAAAAAACGAACTACCGCCTGCTGGCGAATACCATCGCGCACCAGTGGTGGGGCTTGTCGGTGAGTCCGGCCAGCAAAGAAGACTGGTGGCTGAGCGACGGCTTCTCGCGCTATTCGGAAGCGATGTATGTGGAGCAGGCCGCCGGGACGTTGGGATTGGAAGAAGCTGTAAAAGACATGTCGGTGGGGGCGCTGGCGTACGACACGGTGCCGCTGTCGAGCGCGAACAAGCTGGACATTTTCTCGCCCGAGTTTCAGACCCTGGTCACCGACAAGGGCGCCATGATCGTCCACATGCTGCGCTGGGTGGTGGGTGACGTGAAGTACTACAAGATCATGCGCGCGTTCGCGACCCAGTACGCGGGCAAATCGGCGAGCATTGCGGACTTTCAGACAGTCGCCGAAAAGGAAAACGGCGACAAGCTCACCTGGTTCTTTACGCAATGGCTCGACTCGACGGGCGCACCCGAATTCAAGACCAAGTACACGGTTTACCGCCTGGGCAACAACAAGGGCTTTCGTGTGGTAGGCGAGATTTCCCAGGACCTTGACCTGTTCCGCATGCCGGTGGATCTGAAGATCGATACCGACGGCAAAACCGAAGAAAAGCGCATCGAAGTCGTGGGCACAAATTCGCCGTTCACCATTGAGACGTTCGGCAAGCCGCGGCGGATTGCGGTCGATCCCGATGACCGGGTTCTGAAGAATTCCGGCGAAGTGCGCATGCGCGCCTCGATTACGCGCGGACAGGCGCTGGTGCAGCAGGGCGATCTGGCGGCGGCATTGCTGGAATTCAATAAGGCACTCGACGCCAACAAAAACAGCTCGCTCGCCCACTATCGCGTCGCGGAAGTATTTTTCCTGCAGCGCAACTACCAGGCCGCAGCCAACGCCTATCGCGAGTGCCTGAACGGAGACGGCGATCCGCGCTGGACCGAGGTCTGGAGCCACATCCAGCTCGGCAAGATTTTCGACATCACCGGCCAGCGCGAACGCGCCGTGAACGAATACCGCCAGGCCCTGCAAACCAACGACAACACCCAGGGCGCCGGTGACGAGGCCCGGAAATATATCCAGAAGCCTTACGAGCGCGAGAAGCAGACGGCGCCGGGGGTGTAGGTTTTTCAATCTGCCATCTAAAATCTGCGATCTGAAATTTCAGATTTTTGATTTCAGACGTTTTGAGTTCTCGGCTTTCAGATCTCATTCATCGGGCAATCGATGCGCCGCCGACTGATCGTCACACCGGGACGAATTCGGTTCGTATTAACTAAAAGATACATTGTGCGTTAGGATGATTTATAGGAGCCTCCCAAGGTGCCAGCCGATCAAACCATGGCTGGGCTATCAAAGTGCGCTCTGAGGGCTCCGCAGTCGTATTCAACGGGCATTCTGCGCGATGCTTGCAGCGTGTCGTGCGCCTACCGAGGCAACTCCAACGGAGTTTCAACCACTTAGCTAAAAGAAAATAATTGTGAGACGGACAATTCGCTAATCAAATCGACCGGAGGCCGAATGGCCGACGACCAACGACCAACGAGCGACGACCGACAACTTCTCATCTCGTTACAAAACTCAGTCCGCTGAGAGTCCGCATGCTGTCCTGCCCCACCCCTTTGCTAGCCACCATCACCTGAAACGTCTCGCCCATGCCTTCGGGCGTGATCAGGTGTTTCAGTTGCAAGGCGACTTTTGCGCGCTCCTGGGGGAGGCGGCATTCTTCGAAGGCGTCGGCGAACTGTGTGGCTTCGCCAATGCCTAGCAGGAATTGCGATTGGGTGAGCAGTTGGTGCGCCTGCATCCCATTCTGTTCCGCGGCGGCTGCGAGTGCGGTGAAGTTCACGTGCGCCGTGATGTCTTGCTCGCCCGGAGCTGCGTAGGGGTTGGGGCTGGTCGCGTGCCGTCGATAGGTCAGGAGTGTGTCGAGATGGCGTCCGGCGAGTTGCTGCTCGCGGGTGTAGCCGTAGTCGATTGCGATCAGGAAGCCGCATTCGATGCTGCCGGCGATTTGTTCCAGCCGTTGTCGGGCAAGGCGAGCGACTTCGGTGCGAGCGCCCTCCGAGGGATGCACGCCGTAGCGATCAAGATATTCCAGTTCGTCGGCGGACGCTGCGGTCCATTCTTCGATGAAGCGGCCGTCACGGGTCGCAACACGCAGCGAGCCTTTTTCGGAAAGGATTTCGACCGGCAGCGCATCGAAGAATTCATTGGCGAATACTATGGCGGGAGCCTCACGGGCTAAAGCCCGCGTCAAGACGGGCGGCTTGTCGGCACGGCTGAAGCCGTGCCCTTCCCGTTCGTGCCGTTTCTTGGTTTCTCGATGTGGCTGTTCGGTTCCTGGAGTCTCTGCGGCAACCCCCGCATGCGAGGAGGGAATGGCCCTATCGGTGGAGCGACGGGCGTCCTCACCCGTCGGCAATGGCGAATTGTTTCTGAATGAAGCGTTGACGGAGGAGTCCTCGTTCTGCGCCAGTACGATGACCTTCCCGGCCGCAATTTGGTCGCGAAGAGTGGTTCCGAGTTTTTGCCGCAGAGAAGGTGACGTCTCCACCAGCGTATAGCGCAGGGCGCGATAGAAATCGGGAAACTTTTTCTCCGACCAGTCGAGCACATCCTGCGCGAACAATCCACGGCCCGGGCCCAACTCGACGATCTCAATATTCTGAGGAGCGCCTAGCGCCCGCCACATTTCCTCGAACTGGCGAGCCAGCAGGCGGCCGAACACGGCGTGCACGTCGCTTGAGGTGTAGAAGTCGCCGCCCTTGCCGAACTTCTCCGCGTCGCGCGCGTAGTAGCCGAGTTCCGGATCGTAAAGACACAGTTCCATGTAGCGCGAGAAGGGAATCGGGCCGCGCTCGCGGATTTCCTGTTCGATTTTCTGACGCAAGCTCACAAGCCGCGCTCGCGCCGGTCCACGCGATCCTGCGGCGTGCGGATGAACATTTCGACCAGGTAGTCGTGGAGCGCGTCGTAAAGCTGGCGCTGGAATTGCCATTCGAATTGCGGGTCATCGAGATCGCGCGGATGAATCTCGTACAAGTAGGTATGGACCGGCACTGTGCAGTGCATAAGCTGGATGCTGACTTCGACGCCCTCGCCCTTGGATTGCGCGTTGAAACTCAACAGCGGGTGTTCATAGAGGCGAAGTTGGGCGAGCACTCGGTCGAGCCGAGGATTGGCGGCAGACGACATGGGAACTGATTGTAATGGCTCACTCGGGGTGTGTGCGGAGAGCGGTAGGTTTCGATACTGGCAGCGACGTTCTTGTCCGGGTTACCTGACCTACGAAGCTAGGCGACGTCAGAAATGTCGATGAGCCCCGTGATTTATGAGCCTTGGCGGGGTTATGTGTGTAATTGATTTCATGACAAAGTCGGCTCCCAGCCCCGAGTAGAGTGGGTGGTGCTAAAGCCAACCAGCAAGGCTCGGGAGAAAGGAGCCGAACAACGATCATTACTCGTCTGGGTTAAGCTAACCCATCCGCCAGGACTTGGCAGGAGGTGTCCCCATGTCCGCGAGAGTGGATCTCTACGACAGCGCATACGCAAACTACGCCTCTGAGGTGTACCGAGGGGTACGAATGGAAACGTATGGGGAGGATTTTGGACAGACGAGCTGGGCAACAACGGAAGAGTCCAGGGAAATCCCCCATCGGCTTGACTTGAAGCCCGATTCATCGGTGCTGGAATTAGGGTGCGGTTCTGGTGGATATGCCTTATACGTAGCGGAGACCGTGGGTTGCCGAATTGTGGGTCTGGACATTAATGAACCTGGAGTTCAGAACGCAAACCAGCTTGCGGCGGCTAGAGGTCTCGCCGAAAGGGTCCGTTTCGAGCAGTGTGACGCTTCAGAGGGTCTACCCTTTGAGGACGGGACCTTTGATGCCGTGTTCTCGAACGATGTGTTGTGTCACCTTGCGGGACGATCCAAAGTGCTGGGCGAGATGTTTCGCATTGTAAAACCTGGGGGACGAATGCTGTTTAGTGACGCGTTGGTCGTCGGAGGAATGCTTTCTTACGAAGACATCGCCACGCGTAGCTCAATTGGGTTTTACGTGTACAGTCCGCCGGGAGAAAATGAACGACTGATTGCGAGAGCGGGGTTTCGCCGGATAAGCGTAACGGATACCACCGACAGCGCTGCCCAAATCTCGAAGCAGTGGTACGATGCGCGGGAGAAAAGGACGAAGGAACTGATCGCCGTGGAAGGCAACACCAACTTCGAGGGGCTGCAACGGTTTCTGTCGTGCGTGCACAGTTTGACGACCGAAAGGCGTTTACTGAGATACTTGTATTCTGCGAGTAAGCCCCGGTGAGATCAACTCGCCGAGATTCAAAATGTGAATCCCCGATTCGGTTGCTATCGAACCTCTTCGCGTATGGTCGGCCAATCGGAACGTTGCGGTTGTTTGACGTAACATCTCACCTCACTTTTTGCGGGTTGTGAGTGTAAACGCCTTCCATGAGAAGGCCGGTCGGAGTCGAGTCGGTTGTTTTGTTTTTTCGTTGGACACGGTTTATCTCTCTGGCTGAGTTTGCCCTGACGGCATCCTTCCATCCGCACTCTCGACGTCAATTGCGGCGGAACGTTCCGAGTGTGGCGCCGCCCATCAATTCTGCCAGGACCTCATTTACAAATCTCTACATATCCAGGCGCGCAGTAGTCTTGGTGCAAATTATCAAATGGGGCTGCACAACAGTGCATATCCGTCAGGGCAAAGCCCTGCTGCCAGAACAGTCCTTGCGAGAGTTGTTGAAACGTCTTCAGTACACTCATTGGAGTCCCAAACCAGTAGGCTTTCGGGAATCACCCCCTCTAGATGGGGCTTGAGCGCAATCTTTTCAAGGGACCGGTCGCAATTTCCCCAACTGCTCTCCGTGCATTAGACTGAAAAGTTTGAAGAGCGACCTCCAACCTTGGATAGAGCGACTGCGCTTGGGCGATGCGCGGGCCCTGGCTCGTGCCATCAGCACGGTCGAGAACCGCGGGCCGGAGTCGGCGGAGCTGCTGAAAGCGTTGTTTCCGCACAGCGGCAAGGCACGCATTCTTGGCTTGACCGGGGCACCCGGCGCGGGGAAGAGTACGCTGGTCGATCAGCTGGCGAAGCACTACCGGCGAGCGGGGAAGACGCTGGGCATCGTGGCGGTCGACCCGACCAGCCCGTACACGGGCGGCGCCATTTTGGGCGACCGCATCCGCATGCAGGATCACCATGCCGATCCCGGGATTTACATTCGCAGCATGGCCACGCGTGGATCGTTAGGCGGACTGGCACGGACGACGGCCGATGTCGCTACCGTGCTCGATGCTTCCGGGCGCGATCTCATCATGATCGAGACGGTGGGCGTTGGCCAGGATGAAATTGACATCGTGCGGCTGGCCGACATCACGGTTGTGATTCTCGTGCCCGGCATGGGCGACGATGTGCAGACCATCAAGGCCGGCATCATGGAGATCGCCGACATCTTCGTCATCAACAAAAGCGATCGTGACGGCGCCGAGAATGTCGAGCGCGAGATTCGCGCCATGCAATCACTGGCGACGCGGCACGACAACTGGATTCCGCCGGTCGTGAAGACTGTGGCCAGCGAAGGCAAGGGCATTGAGGAACTGGCGACGGCGATTGCGAACTACGAGTGCTATCTGCAAAAGGAGAACCTGGTTCTCAAGCGCAATATTCACAACTGGAAGGCGCGCCTGATCGAAATGCTGCGTGACGCCATGCTCGAGCGCGTGCGCGCACAGCTCGGTAACGGGCAGGTGGAGGCATTCGCGGCTGAGGTCGCGCAGCACAAGCGCGATCCGTATACGCTGGTGGAGGAAATCGTGGAGAAGGCAAGACGGTGACATTTCAAATTGACCATCTCGGAATCGCGGTGAAATCGCTGGCTGCGGCGAAAGGTATCTACGAAAGGCTGGGGCTGAGCGTGTCCCCGGAAGAGACGGTGGAGCAGGAGAAGGTTCGGCTGGTGATGGTGCCGGTGGGCGAAAGCCGCCTGGAGTTGCTGGAGCCGACGTCGGAGGATTCGACGATCGCCAAGTTCCTGGCGAAGCGCGGCGAGGGATTGCATCACGTGTGCATGCGCGTGCCTGATCTGGCGGCGGCGGTTGCGAAATTGAAGGAAGATGGCGTGCGCCTGGTGTCGGAGGAGATCAAGACCGGCGCGGGCGGACATCGGTATGTGTTCGTGCATCCATCGAGCGCGGGGGGCGTGCTGCTGGAGTTGGTGGAGTAGGAAACCCGTCGTCGGTCGTTGGTCGTCGGTCGTTGGCGAAGCATTCGACTTGTGGCACTGTGAGGTTGCGGCCGGAATGCATGGGTCCTTCGCTTCGCTCAGGATGACAGGAATTTGAAGGTTGTTGGTCGAATCGTTCGATTTCTCTTCGATGATTCTCCTCGCAATTGACACTTCCGGAAAGGATGGCAGCATCGCGCTGGCGCGCGTCGACGATCGCGCGTCTGGGCTTGATGCCTCCTCCCACGTAGAGGTCCTGGAGGTTGTCCCGCTGGAAGGCGGCACCTTCTCGGCGCAGCTAGTGCCGCAGATTGCGGCTTTGCTGAACAAGCACGGGCTTACAAAAGAGCATATTGACGGATTCGCGGTGGCGTCGGGCCCAGGGTCGTTTACGGGCTTACGGGTGGGGCTGGCGGCGGTCAAGGGGCTTGCGGAAGTTCTCGGCAAGCCGATCGTGGCCATTTCAAGGTTGGAAGTTGTGGCGTGTTCCGGCAATGGTCGCGGCAGAGTGATTGCCGCAATGGATGCCGGACGCAATGAAATCTACGTCGGGGACTATAACGTGAGTGAGCGTGCAGCGCTCATTGAGGAGCGCGTGGTCTCGCGCGAAGAATTCCTGAGCCATGCGAAGCAATCGAAGGTCGTGACGCCGGAGCGCGTTCTCGCGGAGGCGGCGAGCAGCGCAGGGTTGTCCGTGGAAGAAGTCGCGCCGCCCAACAGCGCGGCGATCGCTCGCATGGGGTTTGAAAGGATCACGCGCGGCGAAACAACTTCGCCGGAAGATCTGGACGCAAATTACATCCGCCGCTCGGATGCGGAGATTTTCGCGAAGAAGTGAGGGAGCTGCGAGGTACGAGCGAGAACTTCTCGACCCGTGAATTCGCGACAAAAAATTGCGGATTTTCATTCGAATGAAATACTTCGCTTTTCCTGTGACCTGTGACCTGATCCCCCATGCTTATCCGCTCCGCCACACCCGCTGACATTCCCGCCATGATGCGATTGGTCAACCATTCGGGAACCGCTGCGCACTGGTCGCGCGAGCAGTATGAACGCGTGTTTGGCGGAGACAGTCCTCGCCGGGTTGCGCTGGTTATCGAAGAGGGAACGGCACTGCAAGGATTTCTGGTGGCGCACGAAGTTGCGGGTGAGTGGGAGATCGAAAACGTGGCGGTCGCGGGCGCGGCGCGCCGGCGGGGGCTGGGCACGCGGCTGTTGGGGGAGTTTTTGGCTCGTGTCCGGGCGGAAGGCGGGCGCACCGTGTTTCTCGAAGTGCGCGAATCGAATCGCGCGGCCCGATTGCTCTACGAAAAATGGGCGTTCATCGAGAATGGCCGCCGAATTTCCTATTACGCTCAGCCGCAAGAAGATGCCATCGTGTACCGCTTATCCTTTACGTGATTTGCCTCGGCCATGGTGCAACTTTCGTCACAGAATCGTTGTGACTAAGAACATGCCTCCTGCGAAAAGGGGATTGCCGCGCCATGAATGCTGTGTTAATTTTTAGATCTCAATTCGGCTAGGAGGTCTGCAGGATGACTCCGAGAGACCAGCTCCTGGCCAGCCACGATGAGTTTCGTCGGCTGGCGACCGAGCACATGACGTACGCGCAACGCCTGGATTCACTCACCGAAAAAAGATATCTGACCGAAGACGAAAAACTGGAAGAGGTTCGTCTGAAGAAGCTGAAACTGCGCTTGAAGGACCAGATGGAGTCCATCGAGCGGCACTTTCGCCAATCAGTTCAGAACCAGGTAGCCTAATCCACCACCAACGAGAGACGGCGTAGCCGTCGTGGGTGATATGTCTCTCGAACCCGGCGCTTGTAAGCGCCTTTTTTTATTGCAGTTAAGTTAAAGCCCAACCGTTCCGCTGCTCTATAATTCTAAAACCCATGGTTCGTGACGGCTATCTTTACGCCATCCCTCTGTTGCTGGCCGGCGTGCTCATCGCGCGGCTGGCCAACCCGTTCTGGGCGTTGCCTGCCTGGCTGCTGGCCGCCTTCTGCCTATGGTTCTTTCGCGACCCGGAACGCACGGTGCCGGACGTTGCCGGAGCCGTTGTTTCTCCCGGGGACGGTAAGGTGACGAGCATCGGTCTGGTGGTCGTGGAGAGTGTCGAGCGACTGCGTATCAGCATTTTTCTGAATGTCTTCAACGTGCACGTCAACCGTTCGCCCATTGGCGGCGTCATTCGCAATGTGCGCTACCAGAAAGGCAAATTTTTGAATGCCATGGCGCCAAACTCCGCAGACGAGAACGAGCAGAACATTGTGACCGTGGAAGGCGAAGGGCACACGGTGATCTTCAAGCAGATTGCCGGATTGATCGCGCGCCGCATTGTATTCACGAAGCAGGTTGGGGATCCGGTGGCGCGCGGCGAGCGGGTCGGGTTGATCAAGTTCGGATCGCGGGTGGACGTGTTGATGGAACCGAACGTTCGGATCGCGGTGAAAGTTGGCGATCCCGTCAAAGGGGCAGCGAGCATTCTTGCCTACGCTCCGGTGGCGCAACTGGCGTCCTCCACTCATTCGCAAACTAGTGTCGCGGGGGTCCGCTAGATGGACGGCATGCCGGAGCCAACGCTGGTGGAGATTCCGAAACGACGGAAGGAGGATCGCCGGACTCGACGGCAGCGCAAAGGCATGTACATCCTGCCGTCGCTGTTTACGACAGCGAACCTGGCGGCGGGCTACTACGCGATCTTGCAGGTGATGCACGGTTCGGTGTCGGAGCCGTGGCACTTTGATTTCGCGGCGAAGGCGATCGGATTCGCGGTTTTGTTTGATGGTCTGGACGGGCGCATCGCCCGGATGACGCAAACCAGCAGCGATTTCGGAAGGGAACTTGACTCGCTGGCGGATGTCATTACGTTCGGCGTCGCTCCCGCGCTGCTCGCCTACATGTGGGGATTTCACATGCTGCCGCCCATGAGCCCGGAGTTCCGCATAAAGATCAGCCAGTTTGGCGCGGTGGCCAGCTTCCTGTTCCTGGTGGCGGGCGCGAGCCGGCTCGCGAGGTTCAACATCAGCGCCAACCCGCAACCTTCCAATCCTGGGAAGCCGGACAAAAAGTATTTCGTGGGCATGCCCATCCCGGCCGGCGCGGGTGTGATTGCGGCGGTCGTGCACCGCGCGTTGGGCGAGCCGTTGACGATGGGGCCCGAGTCGATTGTGTGGATCGCGATGGTGCTGACCGTCAGCTACCTGATGGTGAGCACGTGGCGGTTTTACAGTTTCAAAGACATTCACTTCAACACAAGGCAGCCGTTTCGTCTGATCGTATTGATCGGCGCATTGTTTGCGTTGATCTGGTTCTTCTCGCGCTGGGTCCTTTTCGCGATTGCGCTCATCTACATGTTTTCGGGAGTGTGGTGGCGGCTGCAGTGGATGATCCGGCGCCGGCCATCGCCGCCCGCTCCACCCAGCTACAAGGAGGCTTCCCAGCCCTCATGAGTGCGCCACTGAAACCGACACCCGCCCCGACCGCCGATCCCATGCGCGCGAAACCGTACCGCGTGGCGATTGTGGGCGCGGCTTCCCTGCGCGGCAAGGAAGTGGCCGAGGTCCTCAACGACCGCAATTTCCCCGCGGTGGATGTAAAGCTGTTGGATGACGACGAATCGCTTGGCCAACTGGAAACGATGGGAGATGAGGTTACCTTCATCCAGCGCGTGCGAAACGAGCAGTTCGACCACCTGGACTTCACCTTCTTTGCTTCCGATCAGGCTTCGACGCGCAAAAGCTGGAAAGTCGCGCGGGACGCGGGCAGCGCCATTGTGGACCTTTCCTATGCGCTTGAATCGGAGCCAACCGCTGCGATTCGATCGCCCTGGATGGAGAAGCAGCTGGGCCTCACACCTGCGTTCGAGCTACAGCCTGGGCCGTGTGTGGTTGCGCATCCGGCGGCAGTGGCTTTGGCAGTGCTGGTGGCGCGCGCGTCCAAGGCCGGAACGATCCGGCACGTGGCCTGCACAGTTCTCGAGCCGGCATCGGAACACGGACAGAAGGGAATGGACGAACTGCACGAGCAGACCGTCAACCTGCTGTCGTTCCAGGAGCTGCCGAAAACTGTTTTCGACACGCAGGTGGCGTTCAACCTGGTGGAAAACTATGGGCCGAACTCGTCGCCCGCGCTGCAGTCGGTCAAGCAGCGGATCCTGAAACACTACGACCGGATTGCCGGGCAGGATGCGCTGAGGCCCTCGATTCAGTTGATCCAGGCTCCGATCTTTCATGGGCACGCGTTCTCCATTTATTTCGAGATGGAGGCACCGCTTGCGCTGGGCGACCTGTCGCAGGCGCTCACCGGGGAACATGTCACGGTGACGCGGCAGGCGGAGGATTCGCCGAGTAACGTGAATGCGGCCGGGCAAGGAGATATTCTGGTATCGTTGGCCCGCGACGAAAATTCTCAAAATGGCGTCTGGCTGTGGGCGGCGGCCGATAATTTGCGCATTGCCGCGGTGACCGCCGTGGAGTGCGCCGAGACCATGACGCCGACTCGTCCGCGAGGCCAGATTCAGTGATCGAACTGCGATGAGCTTGCGGCGCGGGTGGCAAACCGGAGCAGGCTGGATGAAGCGCGTGAGCGGAATGCCGTTCGCTGTCACGCTGCTGATGGCGTGCAGTTTATCGATGACGTCCGGATGCGGATATCACACGGCCGGCCATGTCGTCACACTGCCGGAAAACGTCAAGACGCTGGCCATCCCCGCGTTCGTGAACCAGTCGCAGACTTACCGGATCGAACAGACGCTGACTTCCGCGGTGGTGCACGAATTCACGACGCGCACCCATTATCAAATTCTCAATGAAGCCAACGACGCCGCCGATGCGACCTTGCGCGGCATCGTGCTCACCACCAGCGCCTCACCGTTGACCTACGATTCGAAGACGGGCCGCGCGGAAAGTATTCTGGTCGTGGTCAGCATGCGAGTGTCGCTGACCGACCGGCAGGGCAAGGTTCTGTTTCAGAATCCGGCGTACGTGTTCCGCGAGCAGTATCAGGTTTCGCAGGAACCGAGCAGCTTCTTTGAAGAAGATTCCCCCGCCATGGGCCGGTTATCGCGCGATTTCGCTCAAACCCTGGTGAGCAGCGTGCTGGAGGGCTTCTGATGAAGGCCTTTGCGCAGGCCGAACGGTTCGTCTCCGAAGTGTCGGCGAGGAAACTGCGCCCGGCATACGTTTTTGTCGGGGACGAGGTTTTTTTCCGCAAGCGCTTTCGGGAAGCCATTCTTGAGCACCTTGTGCCGGATGACCTGCGCGACTTCAGCCTGTTCGACTTCGATCTCGCGGACACCGACTTAACGGAAATTCTCGACCGCGCGCGCACACCGTCCTTGATGGCGCCGTTCCAGGTATTTTTCGTGCGCGGGGTGAAGACGCTGTTTGGCCGCGGTTCGAACGAGGAGAAGCTGGCGGCCATCGAGGAGTACTGCAAGAATCCCAACCCGGACGCGATGCTGGTGTTTGTCGCGGACCACATCAGCATTCCCGCCGATGTCCGGCGCATCGACATGACCGACAAGGAACGCTACGAGCGCATTCGCGAGACGCTTGGACAATTCTGCGGAATCGTCGAGTTAGGCCGGGTCGAAGAGAGCGAAGCCGTTCGCTGGATTGGCGAATATTGCGTTAGCCGGGAAGTGAAGATCGACACCGACGGGGCGCGCGAACTGGTCGACGCGCTGGGCGGCGACATGATGATGATCTCCAATGAATTGGAGAAACTCATTCTGTACGTTGGCGAGAAGAAACGCATCACGCTGGGCGATGTGGAAACCATGGTGCTCGCCGCCAAGCAGCGCTCGCTTTACGAGTTGACGGACGCGATTTCCTCGAAAGACCGGGTGCGCGCTTTGGAAGTGTTGGACGCCATCTTGTCTACGGGCGATGGCGATGAGGCTGCGATCGGGCATTTGTACATGCTGGCGAAAACGTTCCGGCAGATGCTGGTGATTCTTGAGCGCAACGTGCGCGACCAGCGGACCTTGTGGGCGGCGCTGTGGCAGGGCTTCCGCGTGCCCCCGTTTGCGGCCGAAGATATCATCCGGCAGGCACGGCGCTACAAGTCAAAACGTGAGCTGACCAGTGCGATTCGACTGGTGGGCAAGGCGGATCTTACGTTGCGCTCGAATCCTCCGACCAAGCGCTTGATTCTGGAAAAGCTGGTGCTCGATTTGACCGCGGAGCCGCGGCTGGAGTCGGCGTGGTCGCAGGATGAATTGCAGATCTAGGAAACCTGTCGTTGGTCGTTGGCTCAAGCCCACATCGCAGACTGTTGACTCATGCTCTCGCCGCAAGATGTAGTTTCCTACCGTGAGATGTGCGACCTCTACGGAATCAGTCTGCAGCGGGGGATGAACTATCGCATCAGGAACTCTGAAAGTCTGATTCTAATGAGCATCCGGCCGAGTGCTCCGTACGAAGATCGCGTGGAGCAAGGCAGGCGAGTTGTGGTTTATGAAGGTCATGATGCTCCGCGACTCAAGGATGGTCCAGACCCGAAGTTTGTCGGTCAACCGGCATTTCAGCCGAATGGCCGGCCCACGCAGAACGGTCTTTTCATCGAAGCTGTTCGGCGATTTAAGAGTGGCGAATCACCAGCTGAACGGGTACGGGTGTCCGAGAAAATTCGAGATGGTATTTGGGCTTATAACGGGGTGTTTGAGCTGGTCGACGGCTGGCAGGAAACTAACGAGCGAAGGCAGGTTTTCAAGTTCAGACTTCAATTGCTTGATGAAGACGATCTGCAAGCCTCACCGGCGGGGCGAGTAGAGTTTGAGCACGATCGAGTAATTCCCAGTGTAGTTAAGGTGGCGGTCTGGAAGAGAGATCAAGGCCGCTGCGTCCAGTGCGGCTGCAAGGAAAACCTCCATTTCGATCAGATCATTCCGTATTCGCGGGGCGGGCCTTCGAAAGACCCAGCGAATATTCAAATTCTTTGTGGAAGACACAATCTGGAAAAGAGAGACAACATCCAATAGACAGGATGGACGTTTCGAACTACCTTGCGCGCATCGGGTTTTCTGGGTTGACTGATCCAGGTCTTGATACTCTTCGCCGCCTCCATCTGGCGCATCTTTACACCGTTCCTTTCGAAAATCTGGACATCTCGCTGGGCCGGCAAATCACCTGTGACGAATCACGCTTTCTTTACAAGATCGTCGATCTTCGTCGCGGCGGTTTCTGCTACGAACTGAACGGGGCCTTCGCCGCGTTGCTGCGTGAGTTGGGATTTCGGGTTACGTTGCTCTCCGCGCGGGTCGCGCGTGAGGATGGAAGTGCGTCGCCGGATTTCGATCACCTGGCGCTGCGCGTCGACCTGGATGAGCCCTGGCTGGCGGATGTGGGGTTTGGCGATTCCTTTCTCGAGCCTTTGCGTCTAAACGCGGAAGCCTCGCAGGAACAACCGGGCGGCCCTTTTCGTATTGTCCCGGTAGGAGACGTGATGATTGTGCAGCGTCAACTGGCCGACGAAAACTGGAGGGCGCTGTACCAGTTCACGCTGAAGCCTCGCCGGCTCGAGGATTTTGAAGCCCGCTGCCAGTTTCAGCAGACATCGCCTGAATCGCACTTCACTCGCCAGCGCGTGTGCACCCTGCCCAGGGAAGAAGGTCGTATCACGCTGGCGGATCTCAAGCTGCTCCGGACTGCGGGACGCCATCGCGAAGAGCGGATGCTCAGCGACGAAAAAGAATGGCGTGCAGTGCTGCTCGAACAGTTCGGAGTGCGCCTTTGAGGGGCTCGTTGAGAGCAACTCTTCGTTTCGGGTGGGCAGCCCTGCTGCTGTGCTCAGCCTGGCTTGCGGCGCAAACCACTCCGCGATTCGATCGCCTTGTGCAGCCCTACGTCCACAACGGGGACTTCAGCGGATCTGTTCTCGTGGCCAAGGACGGTCATGTTGTTTTCCAGAAGTCCTACGGGATGGCGAATCATGAGTGGGGCATTCCGAACTCCGAGAAAACGAAGTTCCACATCGCCTCGATCACGAAAACCTTCACGGCCGCAGCCATTCTGCAACTCGCGCAGCAGGGCAAACTCAAGCTCAGCGATCCGCTCAGCAAATACGTTCCGGATTTTCTGAATGGCGAGCGCATCACGATCGAGCAGATGCTGGCGCACACTTCAGGATTGCCGGATTTTTATTCTTTGCCTGAGTACTCCACGCGAAAATATCAACGGGTGACGCTGCCTGAGTTGATTGCCTGGGTGAAGACGAAGCCGCTCGATTTCTTGCCGGGGAGCAAGAGCAACTACAGCAATACCGGTTACGCGTTTCTCGCCTATATCGTCGAGCAGGTTTCCGGGAAGGCGTATGACCAGTATCTTGTGGACGAAATCCTGAAGCCTGCGGGCATGAAGGAGACTGGGCCGTTTCGCGATGAGGCGATTATTCCCAATCGCGCGACCGGCTACCAACCTGCGTTCAGCGATCACGGATTGCGCAATGCACCCGCCTATGACAAGACGATCCTCACCGGTTCGGGATCGCTCTACTCAACGACCGGTGACCTGTATGCATGGTGTCGAACGGTGGGAGCGGGCAAGATCTTCGCCTTCGACCAGGCGAACGGCTATGGCTGGGGCGCGCGCGAGACCAAGAGCAAGCACAAGTACGTCGAGCAAAGTGGGCGCGATCCGGGTTTCTCGTCAAAGATCGCGCTGTTTCCCGACGACCGGTTGATCGTCATCGCGCTCGGGAACCTCGAAGACGCCGCGGTGAACACCATGGCGGACGATCTGGCGTCGATTGCGCTGGGAGACGATCCGGCTCCGCCTCCGCCGCGATCAAAGCTGGCCGGGCCGGTTGCCCATCCGGAAGAGTTTGCCGGGACATACGAGGTAAATCCGAAATTTCTGCTCGATGTTCGGGCCGAAGACTCGAAGCTCTATTTGCGCGGCACCGGAGGAGATTATTTGCCGCTCGAGCCGACGGGCAAGGACGCGTTCTTCTACCGGCAGCTTTATGTGAAAGTCGGATTCCGGCGTGACAAAAGCGGGAGGATAGAGGCGTTGTTGTGGAACGGGAATTATCCGTGCAAGAAGTTGAGTGACAAGCCGGAGCCGTAGAAGGGGTCCTTGGTCGTCGGTCCTTGGTCGTTGGGGGGGCCGGGAAGTTTCGCGATTGTGTCTTCCACGCGGGAAAGACATTTCACCACAGAGGCACAGAGACACAGAGAAAACCTAAAGCAAACATTAGGCAAAAAGGACGACAAGAAACTAAGGTCACATGAGCGTCACGGTAACAGGTGCCGACGCTAGGATGCCTCAGATTTTTGCCCTGACTTCCTCCGTGTCTCTCTGTGTCCTCGGTGGTGAAGCCTCTTCCAAAGCAAAACGGCAAACCCGGAGGCTTGCCGTTCGATCGAATCCTCAGAGATTCTCTTAGAAAACTACTTAGCGCCGACTGCGCGCACGCGCTTCGACAGGCGGGACTTGTAGCGGGCGGCGGTGTTCTTGTGAATCACGCCCTTCTGGATGGCCTTGTCGAGGGCGGAAACGGTCTCGCGATAGGTCTTCTCGGCGGCGGCCTGGTCGCCCTGGGTGAGATTTTCCCGCAGTTCGCGCAGGGTGCCGCGCAGGCGCGACGTATTGTTGCGGTTGGTAGCCGTCCGTTTTGCTGTCTGCCGGGCGCGCTTCAGCGCCGATAGGTGATTCGCCATGCTGTGTCGTTACCTTCGTTTCTACGAGGTGATGTTCGGGTGGGTACCGAATACGTTATTGTACGGGAGTAAGTGCTGACTGGTCAAACGGATATGGACAAAGTCCTGGATCGGCTGAAAGTTCTGATCGACTCCTCCACGCCCATTGTGGTGATGGAGACGGTGGAAGAGTCGCGCGCGGTCCGCATGGTGCGGCAAGCGTGCGCGGCGCTGAATCTGGCGGCCTTCGAGTGGACGATTGCCACCGGACTCGCGCGTTCCGGAGGCAATCCGGTGGCTCCGGCCATCGACAACGGGGCTTTTCCGCCCGGGGGCTATCGCGCCGGCGAGGTGAACGAGTTGGCGGAAAATGCGAAGGCGCTCTACGACAGCCGCGACCCCGCGAAGATGCTGGCCAACCTCGAAGGCATTTCGATTGAAGCTGCCTTTATCCTCAAAGATCTGCATCGGCACATGGAGGACCCCGTGGTCGTGCGGCGGTTGCGCGACGTGGGACAGAAGTTTGCGACCAACCGTCGCACCGTGATTCTGACCGCGCCGAAGATTTCGATTCCACCAGAGCTGGCGAGCCTGGTCGAGTTTCTGGAGTTGCCCCTGCCCGACCGGCAACGGTTGCGGCAGATCATCGATGAAGTTCTGGTACGCCTCTCGAAAACGCACACGCTGCAACGGAGGCTCGAGCCGGCGGGGATCGATGGGATGGCAGACAACCTGCGCGGGCTTACGGAAGAAGAGGCAGAGCGGGCGATCTCGCAGGCACTGGTGACGCGGTACGCGCTATGTCCGGAGACGGTCACCGATGTGCTCGACGCCAAGAAGTCACTGCTG
>Ga0307469_10000096_pt1 | contig 34420 bp, 29 predicted proteins | sample atmos_gasesAM2C__FD_203084 | JGI IMG/M metagenome (GOLD analysis project Ga0307469, IMG submission 203084) | Hardwood forest soil microbial communities from Morgan-Monroe State Forest, Indiana, United States - atmos_gasesAM2C_515 | ecosystem: Environmental > Terrestrial > Soil > Temperate... | reverse complement strand
CATCATCGCGCCGCAGGGCGAATCCGAGCGACTCGTAGAGCGCGATCGCCGAGGTGTTCTCGTGGACGACGTGGAGGAAGGCTTCGTCCCCGCGCGCTCTGATGTGCTCGACGACGGCGATCGTGAGCTCGCCGCCGAGGCCGCGTCCGCGGGATCCGGGGTCGGTACAGACGGCGCTCACTTCCGCGTAGCCGGGCAGGCGCGTGCGCTCCCCCGCCATCGCGACGAGGCGTCCGTTCTCGCGGTAGCCGAAGTACCGACCCATCGCGACGGTTCGCCTGGAGAACGGGCCGGGCCTCGTCCGCTCGACGAGCTCGATCATCTCGTCGGCATCATCCTCTGTGAGATCGACGAGCTCGAGCCCCCGGCGCTCCTTGAGCGGTCCCGCCACGTACTGGCGGCACGGGAAACTCTGGTCGATCGTCCAGCCCTCGCCCGGCTGCGCGTCCGCGCCGAAGAGGAGGGCGCGATGGTCGGGTCCGGTCAGCGTCGCGAGGTCGTCCCACGACTGCGGCGACCGGTCGATCGCACTGAACGGTGCGACGTCGAGGTGGAAGCGTCCGGCCGCGCCGACACGCTCGGCGAGGTGCGCCTGCGGCCCGGCGATCGCCGGCCAGATGGGGTTGTCCAGTGGGTGCACGGACGCGTCACGATATCGGGTTGCGGCGCCTCCCCTTCGGCCCTACTCTATTTGCATCATTACTGCAATTACACCTGACCTGGGGAGGTCGTCATGAAGTTCGGCATCTTCTACGAACACCAGCTGCCGCGTCCGTGGGACGAAGGAAGCGAGCTCAAGATCGTCCAGGACGCGCTCGAGCAGGTCGAGCTCGCCGACCGTTTGGGCTTCGACACTGTGTGGGAGGTCGAGCACCACTTCCTCGAGGAGTACTCGCACTCGAGCGCTCCGGAGGTCTTCCTCGCCGCATGCTCGCAGCGGACGAAAGACATCCGCCTCGGGCACGGCATCGTCCAGACGGCGCCGTTCTACAACCACCCCGCGCGCACCGCCGAGCGCATCGCGATGCTCGACCTCGTCTCCGGCGGACGCGTCGAGTTCGGTTCCGGTGAATCGTCCTCCGAAGCGGAGCTCGGTGGCTTTCGCATCGACCCGGCGGACAAGCGCGAACAGTGGCTCGAGGGGCTCGAGGTTGCGATCCGCTGTATGACCGAAGCGCCGTTCACCGGCTACGACGGGAAGTACGTGTCGATGCCGCCGCGCAACGTCGTGCCGAAGCCCGTCCAGAAGCCGCATCCGCCGCTGTGGGTCGCGTGCTCACGCCGCGACACGATCCTCCTCGCGGCCGAGAAGGGCATCGGTGCGTTGTCGTTCGCGTTCATCGACCCCGAAGAAGCGGTCCACTGGATCACCGACTACGAGAAGACACTCGCCGAGTCGTGCGTTCCGGTCGGCAAGGCCGTCAACGCGAACGTCGCGTGTGTCACACCGATGATGTGCGCGCGCACCGAAGAGGAAGCGCTCTCGCGCGGTCTCGAGGGCGGCAACTTCTTCGGATACTCGCTCGGCCACTACTACGTGTTCGGCGAACACCAGCCGGGCAAGACCGACGTGTGGGAAGAGTTCGTGACGAAGCGCGGCGAACACGGCTACGACCCCGCGGTCGCCGTCGCGCTCGAGCAGGAGCGTCTCGGCGCGAAGCTCGCCGCCGGCGACACGAAGGGTCTCCGCGGCGCGACGGGCACGCCCGAGCAGATCCGCGAGTTCTGCCTGCGCTTCGAGGAGTCCGGCGTCGACCAGCTGATCTTCGTCATGCAGGCCGGCAAGAACCAGCACGAGCACATCTGCGAAGCGATCGAGCTCTTCGGTAAGGAAGTGCTGCCGGAGTTCAAGGAGCGGGACGAAGCCCTCGTGGCGAAGAAGGCGAAGCGCCTCGAGCCCGTCATCGAACAGGCGATGGCTCGGAAGGTGGACAACACGCCGCCGATGCCGAAGGACTACACGATGAAGGCGATCCCGAAGGCGATGATCGACGCGGCCCAGAACGAAGAGGGCAAGCAGTTCCTCGAGAAGTTCGCGCAGGACCGCGCCGAAGGCAAGCGGGACGAAGCCCTCGGCATCATCGGCTAACCCGCTGTTACCCTTTCCGGCAATGGGGAGGGTGTGGGGTTCGGTCGTCGTCGCGGTCGCGTTGCTCGCGTGTGTGACGCCGCGCTCTTCGGCAGCGTCCGGGCCGCCGAACGTGATCCGCGTCGGGGGGCCGAGCGACCCGAACGACTCGAAGATCGCCGTCGTCGGTTCGTCGACGAACCTCGCCGGGAAGCGATTCCGCGTGCTCGACGACACGAGCACGGTCGTACTGACCGGCAAGCTCCACAAAGCGCCGCGCGCGCGGTCGGCAGAGTCCGGTCCGCTGCCCTGGAACTTCGCGGAGACAGCCGATCTCTCCTCGATCACGACGCCCGGCGAGTACCGCGTACGGGTCGGGCGCATGACTTCACCACCGTGGGACGTCTATGCGGGAGCGGCAGGAGACCTCCGCGACACGCTTCTCGGCTTCTTCCCGATCGCGGCGGAGCTCTCCTCGCCCGTGCACGCTGATTCGCACACCAACGACGCAACACTGATCACGAACAACCCGCTCGACCCGAACAACGGACAACACTTCGATCTCACCGGCGGCTGGATGGACGCCGGTGACCCCGACAAATGGGTATTCACGACCGGCTTCGCAACGTGGGCACTCGAGATCGCCGCGCGGATGGAACCGACCATCGCGGGCATCCAGCTCCAGGCCGACACGGGGATCAAGTGGCTGCTCAAGATGCACCCGAAGGGCACGACACTCTTCGTCGGCCAGGTCGGCAACGCCGCCTACGAGCGCGACCACTTCGGCTTCCGGAATCCGGCCGACGACGAGCTGCCGGGCGCCGACCCGCACGTGAGCAACCGTCCCGCCTACGAGACACGACGATCCGACGTCGCGGGGAAGGCGGCGGCGGCGCTCGCCCTCGCTTCGACGCTCCCCACAGGTGAGAGCTCGGCGGACGAACTTCAGACCGCGCAAGAGTGGTACGCGATGGGCAAGGCGTCGCAGACGGCAACGAACGACCCGAGCTGCAACGACTCCGAAGACACCTGTACCTACGACGACAACGAGTGGGTCGACGACATGGCACTCGCCGGGGTCGAGCTCTACAACGCGACCGGTACGCAGTCCTATCTCGACGACGCGTACAGCTACCTGCAGCAAGCGCGATCGACCGACGTCGGCGCCGGACCGGACGCGTACACGACGGATCCGTTCGCGGCCGCCGAGCTCTGCGGCGCCCTCGGCGGCCTTGGATTCGGCACGAACGACCAGCTGCAAGCGTCCTGCGGAGCCCTCGCCGAAGACGCCGGCATCGCCGCCGGCCGCGCGCGCAACGCGTTCCTCCGAGCAAGCGAGAACAGCATCTCGACGTCGTGCCGCGGTGCGGCCGAGGGGATCGTCGCGCTCGCTGCGGACCGGGCGCTCGTCGCCACGACCGGCGCGATCGCGGCCAACGAACGCGACTACCTGCTCGGGCGCAATCCGTGGGGCCTCAGCTTCGTCGTGGGCTTCTCGCTCCCGTCGACAGAGCACCCGTACCACTGGCTCGCGGACCCCGTCGCGAACCCGAACGGGGCGATCAACGGCGGCGAACCGACCGGGTGGCTCGTCCCCGGCCCGACATCACGCGCGAACTTCCTTTCGTTCGGTCCGGGATTCCGGCCGGCGCACGGGCGCTTCGACACGAAGTACCTCGGCTACGCCGATAACCACGACCTGTTCCACTACAACGAAGGTGCGGTGGACTGCCAGGCGTCCGGTGTCCTCCTGGCCGCGATGCTGGCATCCTAGAGCCAGCATCCGCGCTGCGAGGAGGTAGGGCAATGTCCGACTTCAATCTGATCATCGGTGGCGACGCGCGTCCCGCCGCAAGCACGTTCGACGTCATCAATCCGTCCACCGGTGAGCCGTGGGCGCAGGCTCCCGACTGCAGCAAGGAGCAACTGGACGAAGCGTTCTCCGCCGCGGCGAAGGCGTACATCGACTGGCGAACGGACGAGAACGCGCGCCGTGACGCGCTCCGCGCGTGCGCGAACCTCATGTTCATGGCGGGCGGCGAACTCGGGCCGATCCTCACGAAAGAACAGGGCAAGCCGCTGGCGCAGGCGAACGTCGAGTGCCTCGGCGCCGGACTCTGGTTCAACTACTTCGCCGACCTCGAGGTACCGAAGGAAGTCATCCAAGACGACGACAACGCATACGCGGAGGTCGTCCGCAAGCCGATGGGTGTCGTCGCCGCGATCACACCGTGGAACTTCCCGCTCGTGCTCGCATCGTGGAAGATCGGCCCGGCGCTCCGCGCGGGCAACACGATCGTTCTCAAGCCGTCGCCCTTCACGCCGCTCGCGACGCTGAAGATGGTCGAGAAGCTGCAAGAGGCGCTTCCGCCGGGCGTGCTGAACGTCGTGTCCGGCGGCGACGAACTCGGCAAGTGGATGACGTCGCACCCGGTGCCGCGCAAGATCAGCTTCACCGGCTCGGTCGCGACCGGGAAGCATGTGGCTTCGTCCGCCGCTCCCGACCTCAAGCGCGTGACGCTCGAGCTCGGCGGCAACGACCCGGCGATCGTCCTCGACGACGTGAACCCGACGGACGTCGCCGAGAAGATCTTCTCGCAGGCCTTCGCGAACACCGGACAGATCTGTTCCGCGATCAAGCGCGTGTACGTCCCCGAGGCGATGCAGGACGAGATCGTCTCGGTCATCGCCTCCAAGGCGGCTGCCGCGAAGTTCGGCGACGGATTCGAGGAAGGCGTTGAGTACGGACCGATCAACAACAAGCCGCAGTTCGAGCGGGTGAAGGAGCTCGTCTCCGACGCCATCGCGAAGGGCGCGACGGTCGCGACCGGCGGTGACGTGATGGACCGCCCCGGCTACTTCTTCCAGCCGACCGTGCTGTCGAACGTCACCGAAGGTGTGCGGATCGTCGACGAGGAGCAGTTCGGGCCCGCGCTGCCGATCCTCACCTACCGCGACGAGAGCGAAGTCATCGACCGGGCGAACGCGACGATGTTCGGTCTGTCCGGCTCGGTCTGGTCGGGCGACCCGGAGCGCGGCGCGAAGGTCGCGTCCCAGCTCGAATGCGGCACGGCGTGGGTCAACACGCACCTCGCGCTCTCGCCGTCGCAGCCGTTCGGCGGCTTCAAGTGGAGCGGCCTCGGCGTCGAGAACGGCCCGTGGGGCCTCGCGGCGTTCACCGAGATCCAGGTGCAGTACCGGGCGAAGCAATAGTCGAAGCGAAGACGCTCGCGACGGCAGGACGCATCGTCGATGCGTGGCTGCCCCTGAAGCTCGCGTACGACCGTGTCCCCGGAGCGTCCGTCGGCATCACGCATCGCGGCAAGCTCGTCTACGCGAACGGCTTCGGGCTCGCGGACGTCGAGAACGGGGTCCCGGTCACGCCGAAGACCGCGTTCCGCATCGCGTCGAACTCGAAAACGTTCACGGCCGTAGCGATCATGCAGCTCGTCGAACGCAACAAACTCCGTTTGGATGATCGCGTCTCGTCCTATCTGCCGTGGTTCAAGGCGACGGCCAAAGGGAAGGACGCTGCCAACATCACGATCCGTCAGACGCTCGCGCATCACGCCGGCGTCTTCCGCGACGGCGTGACACCACACTGGAACGACGACGACTTCCCGACGATGACGGCACTGCGCCGATCCGTCTCGAAAGAGGCAGTCACGTTCGAGAATGCCCTCCGCTTCAAATACTCGAACTTCGGCTTCGCACTGCTCGGCGCGATCATCGCGAAGGTCACGAGATCGCCGTACGAGGACTACATGACGGAGCACGTGATCCGTCCGCTCGGCATGCGACGGACCGCACCCGACCTCACAGAGGCATCGCAGAAGTGGCTTGCCGCCGGGTACTCGCGCCCGATCCCGGGTCTCGAACGTGAACGATTCGAGCATTGCCCGACGAACGCGTATGCGTCGGCGACGGGATTCCTCTCGACGGTCACCGATCTCGCGAAGTATCTCAACGCGCTCTCGCTTAGTCGGAACACCACAACGCTCATCGATCGCGAATCGAAGAAGGAGCTGTTCCACACCCACTGGCACGGCGGCGACGAGGGCTCGTACGGCCTCGGGTTCGCGATCACGTTCACGCATCGCAAGAAGATCATCGGACACGGCGGCGGCTTCCCGGGGTTCATCACTCGGGTGTCCCTCAACGTCGACGACGACGTCGGCGTGATCGTCCTGACGAACTCGAACGACAGCCCTGCCGGCTTCATCGCGGAAGGGATCCACGACATGATCCATCGACTGTCGGATCCGTCCCGCGACTACTTCAAGGGAACGCGGATCGCGGGTGCGCGTTTCGAGGGCGCCTACAGGTCGCGGTGGAGCGACCAGATCGTCGTCTCAACGGGGAACAACCTCGTCGCGTTCGCGCCACAGACGAACGCACCCTTGCGCGAAGGGACGTTGCTCCGTCCGGCGACGGCGTCGAGCTTCGTCATGGACTCACCGTTCCCGACGGATAGCCCCGGTGAGCGCGCTCGGTTCCTCGGGGGCGGCACGCGTGCACAGCGTCTGACATGGGGATCGCAGCCGTACGACAGGATCTAGAGGCTAGGACGCGATCTTGTCGGTCGATCCCGGCGGACCGAGCTTTCGCTCGATGCGGCTGACCTCTTCCTGCGACCGGACCCACGACGCTCTCGGACGGGACCGCGCGACCACGATCGTGACGAGGATGATGCCGACGGCCGCGACGCCGATCCACGCCCATGCCCACACGGAGAAACCGGCGAACAATCCACCGAAGAGTCCCGCGCTGCTCGACCCCATCAACGTTCTCCCTTGTCCACGGCTAGATAATCGCGGGACGACTTCTGAAGGTAGAGGCGAAAGACCCCCCTTCCCACGCCCGAGCCCCTGCTACGTCAGAATCGTCCCATGGCGGGTCTCCTTGAGGTTCTGCGCGAACGCGTCGTCGTCTTCGACGGCGCGATGGGGACGCAGATCCACGCCGCCGACCTCGATCTGGACGCCTACTGGGGCCAGGAGGGCAACTCCGAGGTCTTGAACCTCTCCCGCCCGGATGTGGTCGCGACCATCCACGAGAACTACTTCAAAGCCGGCGCCGACTGCGTCGAGACGAACACCTTCGGCGGGAACGAGGTCGTCCAGGGCGAGTACGACGCGGCGGAGAAGGTCCACGAGATCAATGTCGCCGCGGCCCGGATCGCCCGCGAGGTCGCCTCCGGTTTCCCCGGATGCTTCGTGGTCGGCTCGATCGGCCCCGGGACGAAGCTCCCGACCCTCGGGAACGCGAGCTTCAACACGCTCGAGGAGAGCTACACGGTCCAGGTCGACGGTCTGATGGAAGGCGGCGTCGACGCGCTGATCATCGAGACCTGCCAGGACCTCCTCCAGACGAAGTCGGCGATCGCCGCGTGCCAGACGGCCTTCGCGAAGCACGGCAAGGTCCCTCTCATCGTGCAGGTCACGATCGAGACCACCGGGCAGATGCTGGTCGGGTCGGACATCTCCGCGGCCCTCGCCGCGCTCGAGCCGTACCGCGACATCGACGTCGTCGGGCTGAACTGCGCGACCGGTCCGGTCGAGATGATGGAGCACGTCCGGTACCTGACGCATCACTCGCGTCGTCCGGTCTCCGTGCAACCCAACGCCGGGCTCCCGGAGATCCGCGACGGCGCGACGTACTACCCACTGACACCCGACGAGCTCGTCGCGCACCTGACGACATTCGTCGACGAGTTCGGTGTGTCGATCGTCGGTGGCTGCTGCGGGACTACCCCGGAGTACATCGAGCGAGTGGCGAACGCGATGAAGGGCCGCGCGCCGAAAGTACGCACGCCCGAGTTCGTCCCATCGGCCGCTTCGCTGTACTCCGGTCAACCGTTCGGACAAGACACGTCGGTCTTCGTCATCGGCGAACGCTGCAACACGAACGGTTCACGCAAGTTCAAGGAGCTCATCGCCGCCGACGACTACGAATCGACGGTGCGCGTCGCGTCGAGTCAGGTCCGCGAGGGCGCGCACGCGCTCGACGTGTGCGTCGACTTCACGGGACGCGACGGCGTCCCCGACATGCACGAGGTCGCGTCTCGCTTCGCGACGCAGGTGACGCTGCCGCTCGTCGTCGACTCCACCGAGCCCCAGGTCATCGAAGCGGCCTTCGAGCACCTGGGGGGTCGTCCGATCCTGAATTCGATCAACCTCGAAGAGGGAACCGAACCGGACACGCGCCTGATGCGCAACCTCGCGCTCGCGCGGAAGTTCGGCGCGGCCGTCATCGCCGGCGCGATCGAAGAGAAGGGACAAGCCACCACAGCCGACTGGAAGCTCGATGTCTGCAAGCGGCTCCTCGACGTGTGCGTCGAGGCCGGACTCGAGCCGCACGACGTCATCTACGACACGCTCGCGCTTCCCATCTCGACCGGCATGGAGGAAGCGCGACGCTACGGGATCGAGACGCTCGACTCGATCGAACGCGTCAAGAACGAGATCCCGGGGACGTTCACCGTCCTCGGCATCTCGAACGTGTCCTTCGGTCTGAATCCCGCCGGGCGTCAGGTCCTCAACTCCGTCTATCTGGACGAAGCACGCAAGCGCGGCCTCGACATGGCGATCGTCTCGCCGGCGCAGATCCTGCCCCTCGCCCGGATCCCCGACGAGCAGCGCGAGGTCGCGCTCGAGGTCATCTACGACAAGCGCCGCGACGATTACGACCCGCTGGCGCGCTTCCTGTCGCTCTTCGAAGGCGCGACGGTCTCGAAGACGGCGTCGGAGGACGAGCTCAAGGGGCTCCCGCTCGCCGAGCGACTCGGCCGACGGATCGTCGACGCCGCGCGCACCGGTCTCGAGGACGACCTCGCCGCCGCGCTCGAGGTGAAGCCCGCGCTCGACATCGTCAACGAGTGGCTCCTCGATGGGATGAAGGTCGTCAGCGACCGGTTCGCGTCCGGCGAGATGCAGCTGCCGTTCGTGCTGCAGTCGGCCGAGACGATGAAACGCGCGGTCGCGTTCCTCGAACCCCACATGGAGAAGACGTCGGAAGGCGGCAAGGGAACGCTCGTGCTCGCGACGGTGAAGGGCGACGTCCACGACATCGGCAAGAACCTCGTCGACATCATCCTGTCGAACAACGGCTACACGGTGATCAACCTCGGGATCAAGCAAGCGATCAACGAAATCATCGGAGCCTGCGAGCAACATCGGGCCGACGCGATCGGTATGTCCGGCCTGCTCGTGAAGTCGACGCTCGTGATGCGCGAGAACCTCGAGGAGATGAACCGGCGGAAGATCGCGCCACCCGTGTTGCTCGGCGGCGCCGCGCTGACACGCTCCTACGTGGAGCACGACCTGCGCGAGATCTACGACGGCGACGTCTTCTACGGCAAGGACGCGTTCGAAGGCCTCCGCCACATGGATGCGATCATGGCCTTCAAACGCGGCGAGACGACGCAGACGCCGGTCGCGGCCGCACCCGCTCGACGGAAAGCCTCGAGCCGCGCGGAGATCAGAGGGTCGTCCTCGACGGAACGTTCGTCCGAGATCTCGCTGGACGTCGCCGTCCCCACGCCACCCTTCTTCGGCACGCGCGTCGTGAAGGGCATCCCGGTCCCCGAGATCGCGAAGTGGCTCAACCGGACGGCCCTCTTCCGCGGGCGCTGGCAGTACTCCCGGCGCAAGGGCCAATCGATCGAGGAGTACTCGGAGTTCCTCGCGACCGACGTCGAATCGACGCTCCGCTCGCTCTTGGCGCGCTGCGTCGAGGAACAGATCCTGCAACCGGCGGTGATCTACGGGTACGCGCACGTGCGACCGGACGGCAACGATCTCATCGTGATCGGCGAGAACGGACGCGAACACGTGCGCTGGACGTTCCCCCGTCAGCCGGAAGGACGCAAGCTCTCGATCCCCGACTTCTTCAACCCCGCGGGAGACGTCCTCGGCCTCCAGCTCGTGACGATGGGGTCGAAGGTGTCGGACGAAGCCCAGGCGCTGTTCGAACGCAACGAGTACACCGACTACCTCCACCTGCACGGGCTCGGCGTCGAGATGGCGGAAGCGCTGGCGGAGCTCTGGCACGCGCGCATGCGCGAGGAGCTCGGGATCGCCGGGGACGACGCGCCGACGATGGACGAGATATTCAAGCAGTGCTACCGCGGCTCACGGTATTCCTTCGGCTACCCCGCCTGCCCCGATCTCGAGGGCCACGTCCAACTCTTCGAACTGCTCGAGCCGAAGCGGATCGGCGTCGAGCTCTCGGAGGAGTTCCAGCTCGTACCGGAGCAGTCGACGAGCGCGCTCGTCGTCCACCATCCGCAGGCGAAGTACTTCACGATCATGCGAAGCGCCGATCAGGCGCCGATCACATAACCTCGAGCTCGATCGCGAACCCGAGCTCGGAGCGGGCTCCGTTCGAGAAGAAACTCCCGTCGATCGGCGCGGCGCCCGCAGGTAACGCCGCGGCGGCGAGCTTCACGTGGCCGTGCGACACGGCAAGCCCCTGGCTCGGATCGAAAGATCGCCAGCCGCCGCCCGGGATGTAGACGCTCGCCCATGCGTGCAGAGCCGCCGGTTCGCCGGGCGGACGGCGCGCGACGTAGCCGCTGACGAATCGCGCTGCGACGCCGACCGCACGACAAGCGTCGATGAACAGCACTGCGAGGTCACGGCACGAACCGCGTCCGGCCGCTAGCGTCTCCTCGGCCGGAAGCGGCGGGCCAAGTTCCCGGTACGCCATCTCGCAACGTCCGTAGATGCGCTTCGCGAGCTCACCCGGAAAGCGCACGATCGCGTGATCCGATGCGCGAACCGCCTCCGCGGCGAGCTCGAGCACCGACGCGTGCAGCATCGCCGGTCGAGCAAGGTACGGCGTGAGGGCGGAGCGCTCGTCGTCGGTGTAGGCCGGCGTCAGCCCCTCGGCGTCGGACGTCGGGATGATGAAATCGAAGGGGTTCTCGCCGGTCGTGATGACGTCGAAACGCGTAACGATCTCGAGGCGTTCGTGCCGTCCTGAGAACCAGACCCACACAACGTCGTTCCCCCATGCGTCGATGCCCTCGGTGATGCCCTCCGGCCCCGGCATGATGTCGATCGAGAACTGCCGGACCTCCTGACGGGGATCGGACCGCGGACGCAAGCGGATCGTGTGCTGTTCGAAGAAGACGGGGGCCGAATATGTATACGTCGTCCGGTGCGAGCCGGTGAATCGCATCAGCCGCCCTGGCTCTGCAGTTGCATATCGGCTTCCTCATCCTCTTCGCTCGGCAGTCGCACTGGTTCCGTCGGGATCGGCTCGGTCGCGAAGAACGCCTCGAAGATAGCGTCGCCGATCTCGTTCAGCTCGGTTTGTAGCTGGTCCAGGAATTCGTGGACGCCAACCGCCATGATCTCGTCCGTCGACGTGAAGTCGAGCTGCGCGCAGAGCCGGCCGAGACGTTGCTCGGCTCTGTTGACGAACGTGCCGGTGATCGTCCCCGTGATCGAGCGAAGCGAGTCGTCCGCAGCGCGGAGGCAGTGACGCACGGCACGGGGGAAGTCCTTATCGAGCAGCAGGAACTCGACCACGGCGCGCGGGCTGATCCGTCCGTAGCGCTTGCGGTACATCTCGAGTGCGCTCGCCGATTGCAGCAGCGCCGCCCACTGGATGTTGTCGTAGGGCGTGCCAACGTAGCTCACGTCCGGCAAGAGGATGAAGTACTTCATGTCGAGGATGCGGGTGGTCTTGTCGGCGCGTTCGAGCAAACGGCCCAGGTGACCGAAGTGCCAAGCTTCGCCGTGTGACATGGTGGCGTCCATCACGCCTTCGAAGAGATGGCCTGCTAGCTTCACCTGCTCGAAGAACTCGTGTGGCGCATAGTTGACATCGCCGCTGTCGAACGCCGTGCCTCGGACCATGAGATAGAAGCGGTTGAGTTCCGTCCACATCTCCGACGATATGACGTCGCGGACGGACCGCGCGTTCTCACGCGCTCGATTCGCGCAGCCGTAGATCGAGTTGTCGTAATCGTGGTCGAAGCTGAGAAAACGGATCACGTTCTCAGCGGAGTAGGAGTTGTACCGGCGCTCGAACAGCTCGCGGTCGCCTGTCGTACGGATCAGCGGCTCCCATTGCTGCTCGGTGTCGTGTGGGAGGTCGAGCATGAGGTGAAGGTTCACATCGACGAACCGGGCAACGTTCTCGGCGCGCTCGATGTACCGGGTCATCCAGTGCACGGAATCAGCGACTCGCGACAGCATCAGTTCGTCAGGACCCAGGTGTCCTTGCTGCCGCCGCCCTGAGATGAGTTCACCACGAGTGAACCCTTTTCCAACGCCACCCGTGTCAGCCCGCCCGGGAGGACACTGACGTCCTCGCCGTACAAGACGAAGGGACGGAGATCGACGTGCCGCCCCTCGAGGCTCCCCTCGACGATCACCGGTGCGCGAGAGAGCGCGACGGTCGGCTGCGCGATGTAGTCACGTGGGTTTGCTTCGATACGTCGAGCGAAGTCCTCGCGCTCCTCCGCGGACGAGTGGGGCCCAACAAGCATCCCATAGCCGCCGGACTCATTGGCCGCCTTGACGACGAGATCCTCCAGATGTTCGAGGACGTACGAACGCTGATGGTCCTCCCAGCACACGTAGGTCTCGACGTTCGGCAGCACCGGATCCGCGCCCGTGTAGTACCTGATGATCTCCGGCACATACGCGTACGTCACTTTGTCGTCGGCCACACCGGTGCCAGGCGCATTGGCGAGCGCGACCCGCCCCGCGCGGTAAACCTCCATCAACCCGGAGACGCCGAGGAGCGAATCCGGACGGAACGCCAGCGGATCGAGGAATTCGTCGTTCAGCCTGCGGTAGATGACATGTACACGCTCAAGGCCCTTCGTCGTCCGCATGTTCACCCAACCGTCGATCACGACAAGGTCGCGTCCCTCGACAAGCTCGACGCCCATCTGTCGCGCGAGGAACGAGTGCTCGAAGTACGCGGAGTTGAACGGACCCGGCGTGAGGACGACGACGGTAGGTGAGTCGACGCCCGGCGGAGCGAGGTATTGCAGCGTCTCGAGCAATCGGTTCGCGTAGTCGTCGACGGGACGAACGTTGGTCGCGGAGAAGACCTGAGGGAAAGTCCGCTTCAGGACATGCCTGTTCTCGAGCACGTACGACACGCCCGACGGACAGCGAAGGTTGTCCTCGAGCACGTAGAAGTTGCCGTCGGAATCGCGGACAAGATCCGTTCCGGAGATGTGACACCACACGCCACGAGGTGCGTCGAGTCCGACGAGGTCAGGCAGGAACGCGGCGGCCGATCTGACGACGAACTCCGGGACGACCCCGTCGAGGAGGATCTTCTGATCGTGATAGATGTCATTCACGAACTCGTTCAGCGCGTAGATGCGCTGCTGGAGTCCGCGCTCGACGATGGCGAAGTCGGCGGCGGAGAGCATCCGCGGGATGATGTCGAAAGGGAAGATCCGCTCTGTCCCCTCTGTGTCGCCAGTCACAGTGAAGGTGATGCCGAGCTGGAGGAGCGCCTGCTCCGCGGCGAGCTGACGCCGCTCGAGCTCCCCTTCGGGGAGCTGCCGGAGGAGGTCGACAAGGATCTCGCAGCCCGCCCGGGGACTCCCGTCGTCCTCGAAGAGTTCGTCGTAGAAGCCGTCGATGGTGTATCCCGCGAACCGCATCGGGAAACGGTAGTCGAGACGTGTAACAGGGTCGTTTCCTGGCGCCTCGCCCGCGTAACGAGCACGACCTAGGGTCGCGAGCATGGGTGGGACGTCCCAAGGCCATCTGACGCCGCACGCGACCGACGTGGACGGCCGCCCGGCGACCTACAGCGCCGGCGGGCACGGCTTCCCGGTCGTCTTCCTGCACGGCTGGGGCCTCGCCGACCATTCGTACAAGCGCGCGCTGAAACGCCTCGTCATACAGGGCTGCCGCGTCTACGCGCCCGCGCTTCCGGGGTTCGGGGGGACGGCTGCGCTCCCGTCCGGCGACCGCGAACTCGGCGGCTTCGCGTCGTGGGTCGACGCATTCATGGACGCCGTTGGGATCGACTCCCCCGCGCTCGTCATCGGGCACTCGTTCGGTGGGGGCGTCGCGATCCGTCTCGCGCATGACTTCCCTCATCGCGTCCGTTACCTCGTCCTGTTGAATTCCGTCGGGGCACCACAGCAGCGGGGCGGCGTGTTCGAAGCGCTGAACCGCTCCGGGTGGCTGTGGGCGCTCCGGGCGATGCGCGATCCACTCCCGATCGGCGACGGGCTGCAGGTGCTCCGCGCCGCCGTCGAAGATCTCATCCCGAACGTGGTACGCCATCCGCGCGCGCTGGTCGAGGTCGGCCGGCTCGCGCGGCGCGCCGATCTCGGCTTCGAGTTGATCGAGCTCGCGAAGCGCGACCTTCCTGTGCTCGTCCTGTGGGGAGATCAGGATCGCGTTCTTCCCGTCGGCGCGTTCGAAGCACTCTGTCGGGCGATCGGGAGCGAAGGAACGGTTGTGTCCGGCAACCACTCGTGGCTGCTCGCCGATCCCGATTCGTTCGGCGAGGTCATGTCGAACGTCGTCGACGTCGCCGCCCGGCAGGAGTCGACGGAGCTCGCACAGCTGCTGGTCGGGACATCGATGACCGAGGCCGAGGTCGCGAGTTACGTGAGCCGTGCCGCGCCGCTGTGGCTCATGAGCGAACCGATGCCGGCGCTCGCAGGCGACCTCGCTCTCTGCCATCCGCCGCTTGCACCGAACGAGATACGCGCGGTCGCTCGCGAATGCGACGACGGGTGCTTCCGGCTGACGATCGTCGCGCACGACCGTCCGGGTCTCCTCGCGGACACGACGGCCGTCCTCGCCGCCGAGAAGCTCTCGGTGTTGCGAGCATCCGCGACCACCTGGGTCGACGAGTCGCTCGCGATGCACTCGCTCGTCGTCGAGGCTCCCGACGACTTCTTGCCCGATTCGTGGGACATCCTCGCGAAGCGGCTCCGCAGCGTCGCGCGGCGCGACGTCGCGGGTTTCCTCTTCGAGCCCGGGGGCCGAGCCCGCGTGAGTTCCACCCCGCAAACGATGGGACGGTCGCTGCTGAGCGTCTCGGCCCCCGATCAGATCGGGCTTCTCTGGGCGATCTGCGATTGGCTCGCGGGACAGGAAGTGACGATCGAGGCCATGCGCGTCGGCAGCGTGGACGACATGGCGCACGACGAGTTCATCGTCCGCGGCGCGTTCGACGCCGCCGGCCTCGAACGCCGACTGAGCGTGGAGGCGCCGACGCTGCAGAGCGCTCCCCTCCATCTCGTGTCGGCGGCCGTCGGCGCCCTCCGGCGGATCGGCCTCCGCTAGAGCGATCAGTCTCGGTGTCCGGCATCGTCATACCGGGCATAAGGAGGACACATGGATTACCTGATCGAGTTGATCATGCTGCCGGTCGCGGACGCCGACCGGGCGAAGGAGTTCTACGTCGACAAGGCGGGGTTCGTCCTCGAGGTGGACACCTCACCGGCGCCAGGGATGCGCGTGATCCAGGCCACGCCGAGGGGTTCGTCCTGCTCGATCGTGTTCGGAGCGGGGATGCTCGACCCGTCGTCACCGCCCGTCCTCGGGACGCATCTCGTCGTGCGCGACATCGTCGCCGCACGTGACGAGCTCGTCGCGCGAGGGGTCGAGGTGAGCGAGGTCCGTCACATGACGCCGAACGGCTGGGAGCCGGGACCCCATCCTGAACGGTCCGACTACAACTCCTTCGCGGACTTCGCCGATCCGGACGGCAATACGTGGGTCCTGCAGGAGCGGCGGAGCGACCTGCAACCTAGGCCGTCGTGAGGGCGAGCTCCTTGCGGAACGACTCGGGGACCCAGTGCTCCGGACGGAACCGGAAGTAGGACCAGAAGGCGATCGATCCGATCACAGGGACGATCGCGAAGATGATCACCGACATCGACACGCTCGCGTTCGAGCCGACGTAACCGAGGCCCGGTCGCAGCAGCACGTGCACGTACATGCCCGCCGACACGACGAACAGGACGAACCACACGTACTTGTTCCACTCTTTGATCTTCGGACCCATCATGAAGCGCACGGGCATCAGCACGAACGTGAGCGATTCGAGACCGAGCAGACAGACGGACGCGAGGGTCGCTTCGAGCGTCACGATCAGGAAGCTCGGATGACGCTGCGCGGCCGACGTGATCGGGATGAGCGCGAACCATGCGCCGAGACTCAGCGCGAGGATGCCACCGCACGCGATCGCACCGAGCTTGCCTTCGAACTTCGACCCGAGCTCACGACGGAACGTGAGCACCGCGAGCAGGCCGTAGAGGAGTCCCGGCTCGAAGTGGACGATACGTGACGCGAAAACACACGCCGCCGCGACGAGAATCGTCGACGGCATCGCGGTGATCTCACCTGCTTCGCCGAAATGGCGCCAGCTGACGATGCTGTTCGGCACGTCGAAGCCGATCGTGACGATAACGAGGGCGATGCACATACCGGCGACGACGCCGACGGTCGAGAGGTTGAGCCCGACGTCCGGCGTGACGAAGGCGCAGAGGATCCCGCCGACCAGGACGATGACGAAGAAGGCCGCTCCACGCTCGAGTGCTGTCCAGTGACGCTTCGGTTTGTCCGGCTTGCGCTTCACCCATGACCGGATCTCGTCGTGGTTCTCCTCGTACGTCGAGTTGAAGAGTTCGGTGACGAATCCGAGCAAGAGCGTCAGGAGCAGGATCGGGACGAGACTCTCCGCGATCGCCTTCGGCTTGAACGACACCTGCGTCGGGTTGTGCAAAGAGGTCGCGAACTCGCTCCGATGGAGCGATGCATAGACGACATCGAACGAGGACGTTGCGGAGACGTTCGCCGTCGAGCACGCCGCTGTGAGCGTGGCCCGTCCCGGCTTCACGCCCCCGGGGATCGAAAGATCTTGCGAGTCGAACGAGCCGCCCGACGCGTTAACGACGCCGAGCCGTGCGCGTCCGAGCGTGACGACGACCTGACCGCAGGTCGTCCAGCCTGTTCCGTGGAGGACGAGTCCGCTGCCGGCGGGGCCGCTCGTCGCGCCCGAGTACGTCGAGATGCTCAGGGTCGGCCCGGATGTCGAGCCCGGCTGGTTCCGGACCGGCGTGGACGACGATGCGGGATCGTTGGTCTTCGGCGCCGACGACGGCCGCGGTGGGTCACCGGGCTTCGACGGCGCGATAGGCCCGGCGACGGTCGGCGGCTTCGTCGATGACGGTCGCGATGACGGGACCGGTGACGTACGGATCGGCGCTGACGTCGTCGCGGGATGCGGCGTCGTGACAGGCTTCGGCGTTGGCGCGGGTGTCGACACCGCGCCGTCGTCGTTCAGGATCGTGGCCGTCGCCTTGCCGTCACCGACTGTCCCGTTCTTCGGGACGACGCTCAGGTAGAAGGTTTCGTCCGGTTCGGGTGTCTTGTCGCCGTTCACGTGGATGTTCACCTTGGCGCTTCCGTTCGCGGGAACGGTGACATCGCCGGACGCTGCGACGTAGTCCGTCGGCGCGTGCGCGGTGCCGTCGCTCGTCGCGAAGTGTGCGTGGACGTCCGAGCTCGAGTGGCCGCTGAGCGTCAGCGTGAACGTCGCGTTCGTTTCGCCGGTGTTCCCCTCGACGACGCTGATGTTCTTGATGAGGATCGTGACGGTCGCGGCCTGCGCGCTCCCCCACGCGAAGATGCCGGACGCCAGAACGATCGAGAAACAGCATGCGCGCAATGCGCAGCGACGAAAGAACGCCAAGGCACCCTCGCTTCTCCGCGCGGCCCTGCCCCTGCTGGGCCGTCGCAGATGAGTCGGTCCGTCGGCCGCCGGTGTTTAGTAGCCCGTACGATGAACCGCGGATAGCCCTCGTAGCTCAGGGGACAGAGCACCGGTTTCCTAAACCGGGTGTCGGAGGTTCAAGTCCTCCCGGGGGCACTCCCACCAGCAGTGTTGTGACTACCTACCCCCTCTTCGCTCGGTTGCAAGTGGTTTGCACTCAACAACCAAACGCAACCAAGAAAAGGACAGCGATGGAGCGCTTTGAGCGCGCGGGATTCAGATCGTCAAACATCTCCTCCCGAGCAGCAGTCCGTACGGGAGGTGTCCCTGGCACGGACCATCCGAGTGTGTCGAGGCGGGACGGTCAAACCGCCGAGTGGTAGGGGGAGCGAAACGTAGAGGAGCCGCGATGTGCGCCCCTCTACGTTGCCCGTTGAGCGACCTACATCGAACCGGTGACGTTTGACCAACCGATCAGAGAGCCACCGAAGCGGCCAGCCGGAAGCGCCGTACCGCTCGCCTGGAAGAAGGCTGACCACCAGTCGCGGAGACGTTGACCGACTGCAGGGTCCGTCGGTGCGTACGAGCTATCCAGTACGCCGACCCAGAAGACCTTAACCCCCGACAGGTCAGGAAGGCGATGCGTCGCGCGCAACGCGGCGATCGAAGGTGCTGAGGCGGGGATGCTCGAGGAGAAGTCGATGTTGCCGCATTGCTCGACTCCGTCGGACATCACCACGAGAACGCGCGACCGCGCGCCGCCCGATCCCATTAGGCGAGCTGCGACCCCGAGCGCGTCGATGATGCACGAGGCGTCCTCGTTCGAACGCTGGATCGCCTTCTGGAACGAGGCCAATGCCACCTGGCGAGCGTTGTCGTCCGCCGGACCCACTTGACGGATGCTCGCGACCGTGTCGTGACCGTTTCCTCCGAGGACGCTGTAACGCGGAAGCGTGACGTCCATGATCGTGGATGCTTGTGCGATCGAGTCCGCGCCGATCGTGCTACCGACGACGCGGTCGCCCCCATGGAGGGTCGTGACAACCGTGGCCATGGCGGCGTCGTAGGACGCTCGGACGCTCGCAGATCCGGTCGACGCCGTCTGGTCGAGGACAACGTCGACCAGTTGACCGCTCGGTGCGCACGACGCGAACGTCGCTGCGACCGAGGCCATGAGCATCGTGGTGACCACGAACCGGACGGACGCGTTCATGACGCCACCCCGTCGAAGGCTTCGGGGTCGGTCCGAGCAGGCCGGAGCTGGACGGGTTCGAGCTCTCCGTCCGCCGTCAGGCCACGATCGTCGAGCGTCAGGAGCTCGTCGGGGATTGTCACGGCCGGAGGCTGCGGGAACGGGATCGACCCCTCGCGCTCGCCGCGCCGGGGGTTTCGCGCTTTCTCGATCGCACGCCGGAACTCGTGCACGTGCTGCTCGAGCGCCGCCTTGATCCCGAAGGCACGTGCACGCATGGCTTCGTGCCTGCGGGCATACCGTGTCATCGCGCGGTCGAACCGTGTCTCAGCACGCTGTTGTTTGCGGCGCGCACGAGCCACGCGACGCGTCCCACGGCGCCATGCGCGCACCGCGCGCATGGCCGTGCTGGAACGTTCGTAAGCGAGCCACGTCGCCGCCCCGAGGATTCCCATGCCGATGCACGCAATCATCACGAACACCGCCCAGCTCACGGTGTGCGCACCGAGCTGCTCAGCAGCGTGGAGACGAAGGACAGCGGCAGCGACCTGGAGCGCAACTGCAACCACCCCGAAGAACACGGCGAAGATGGTGTTGATCAGTGAGCCCTTCCGCTCGACGAGCTTGCGGAGGTTCGATCCAACGAGATGCGCCGTGAAGGCCACCGCGCCGCTAACCCCGATACCGATGCCGATCGCGGCTATATCGCTATCTGGGATCACGACCGACGCGGCCGCTGCCATCAGCGGGATGTCGAGCAACATCACCGCGCCGAGGGCCAGGTAGAACCAGATCGGGTTGCCATACCACGAGAGCCTGGCCTCGCCGTCCGGCTCCGTGATCTTCGAGAGCTCTTCGCTACGACGCTCGGTTTCCTGGCGAGCGTGTCGATCCTTCTTGAACCGTTTCTCTGCCTGTCCCTTCAGACGCGTCTTCACCTTGGCCCAACCTGTTTCGATCCCGCGCATCTTGTTCTCAGCGACGCGGGCAAGTGTTTGCTCGTAGGGCGACTCGGCGGCGACCCCGTCCACGATTGAAGGAAGGCGCCGTCGGCCGACGAGCCGCCCGCGAAGGCGACTCAACCACAGTGGAACTCGCATGTTCTCTCTCCTTTTGTCTTGCTCCGTATCCAGCACTCTGTTGTTGCCATCGATCCGTGGCCGGACCGAGTAGGTGTGCGCTATCGAACGCTCAGGGGCCCGGATGATCCAGGCGCGGCGCCACGCCCGGGCATCCTGGCAGCGGTCCTTCCCGCATCCCTCCTTCCAAGCGACCCCGCTGGTCGCGTCTTGGAAGAAAGATGGCTGGGAAAAGGCGCGGTTACCTTCGAGTTGCGCTGGTAAAGGTAAGTGTCAGTTACTGATAGTCATGCCGCGACCACGCCGAAGCGATGACGATCTGGTCCCGTACCTCGATGCGGGCATCGAGGTGCTCGCCCGCGACGGGGCTCGTGCGGTCGCGGAAGTCGTGAACACGGCATCCGTTGGTCGGCGCGTGGGGAAGACCTCCAAGGTCATCGGTGATGCGTTCCGGAGCCCGAGCCGCGACGCCGGCGTTCGCCTCGCGCGAAGGGTGGTTGAACACCTTTGCGATATGACGTCATCCGGCGTCAGGGACAACATCGACCTCGGGATAGAGCTCTACGGCAAGGCGCTGAACCAGCATCTTCTTGACGGTGAATGGGACGCGGAAGCCCTGTTCGAGCTGGGTCTCCTCCAGAACTTCCACGACACGTTTAAGGGGCAGGGCTTTATCGCTGGCATCATGGTCCACGCGGCTGCCGCCGCCGTGAGCGAACCTGTGCAGACGCCTCCGGGGATTTCTCCGAGGGATAAGGAATTCGCGAGACACGCCTTGCGCGAACGCGCGAGCTTCTACCGCGAGATGACCGTGGCCTTCTTGCCACTGCTCACCGCCGCACTCGAAGAGATGGGGCGTCGTCCGCGGGAGGGGCAATCGCTCGAGAGCATCTGTGTCGCTATCCACGCCCTGCACGATGGACTCGCGCTCCGACGAATCATCGAGCCCGAGTCGGTTACGCCCGAAGCCGCCGCGAAGACACTGATCGCGCTCGGTTACGCCCTGACCGAGCCGGGTTCGATCGTCGACGAGCGGACGCCTGAAGGTGTGGGCGATAGACAGAAGTTCGCGCGCCTCGTACGGGCGACGATCGATCTGTATCGTCACTCGTCTTCGGTCACAGAAGTCGAGGTCGCTCGCCGTGCACGCGTAGCGCGCCGTACGGCCGATCAGATGTTCGGCTCGTACGCCGGTCTGGTCGACAGCGCAGTGCGGTCCCGTGTCGGAGCCTTCGCGCACGCGTTCGACATCGTTGGTCCGCGCCACGCCGAGATCTTCATACCTCGATTCATGCACTGGCTGTATTCGGCCGCGTACGAGAATCCGAATCTGTTCGCAGCTTCGCGAGGACTCCGGGAGTCTCTTGACGGGAAGTCGGTTCTTTCTGAGATAGCCGAGTCTCTCGCTCGCGCGCTGCGCGACGTCGTGAAGAACGTGACGCCGGCGGCAGAGAATCTCATCGCGATCGCCATTGACTCGGCACTTGTCGGTGATGAGGGCGAGCTACAGAAGGCGATCGCGGGCATAGGCTTGACACCGTTCGGATCGAGCCTTGAAGCGGTCGCGTTCGATGCGGACGAGGGCTAGCCGCGGATACGCCAGAACAAACAGGGCCGACGCGCGATGTGCGGGCGCGAGCCATGAAGTGACGACGACGCCGCAGACGGCGATCAGTCGGGCGGCCCCCGGACGCAGTTGGCGGGACGGGATGTCGTGAACGTCTGAGGCAAGTGCTCGACATGCTGGAAGTGGGGCTGTCCCGCGAGCGCGTAGCGACCGGTGTGCGCGATAATCGGTTGGTACGACTGCGGTGGTGGTTCAGGGACAGGGGGCCGACATTGCTGACTTGCCGGTACTGCGGTGCGCAGTCCGACCCGGCGCGACGTCCGAGGTTCTGTCGCTACTGCGGGGAAGAGATTCTCCAGCCGGTGATCTGCGCGTGTGGTCGCGAATCCGAGCCGGGTGCCCGGTTCTGTGACGGGTGCGGAAGGTCCCTCGCAAACACAGACGCCGTAGCGAGCACGCAAGTGAGTGCGAAGACCGAAGCTACGACGAACTCGGACCCGAGTGCGACCACACAAGACGCGCACGTCGATTACGGACCTGCCGCCGCGGAGGTGTGGTCAAGGCTCGAGCGCGGGATTGAGGATAACCGCCCATCCCGCCCGGCGCCCTCAGCGCCCGCTCGCGTCGACAGCGTCAGCGAGGCTGTCGGCGACCTTACTCACGTCCCGACGGCGCGGCGTCGGCGCCCGAGCTCCTTCGCGAAGGGAAGCAAGCACTGCTTCATCACAACGCGTCTTACACCGACGGAGGCTCGTTCGATCTTCGCGGAGGCGATGGAAGGCAAGCGGCCGTTGAAGATGAAGGCGACGAAGTGGAAGTTGCATAGTCCGAGCCCGGACGTTCTCCACGATTCCGAGATGTTCGATGGTGTGGTCGCCGGCGCGAAGTGCGTCAGCCTCGGACTCGGCGGTTCGCTCTTCGTAAACGCGGACAACGTCGACAGGACAATCATCGGTACAGAGATTGCGTTCACGGCGCATGCAACAGGCGACCGAACCGAAGTGCAGCTTTGGACGACCTCGGGACGGATCGCCCTCGGCATGCTCGTGGGTAGCACCGGTATCGGCCGTGAGTTCAACTTCGTGTACTCCCGGATTGCCGAGCGCGACTCGAGCGCGACGATCGAGTATCAATAGTTGGCCGGCGCCGCGCTCACGAAGGAGGATTCGGCTGGTCAGGGTGCGGACGCGTAACAGCTGGTTGACCATACGAGCGTTGCGCGGGGGGTGGGTCGGCATGACAGGACGCGCCGTTGCCGCGGTAATGCGGGAAGACCCGGTTGGACGTCGTTCGGTTCAGCTCGTTGCGCAGTCGGCGACGGGCACCGGGGCCACTTCACAGCTTGCGCTCGTACTGGTCGCGTTGTTGGCCTGGGTTGTTTGCGCGAGTTGGGCGAGGCGAAACTTCAAGCGTGCAGGAAGGTCATCGGGTTGGGTCTACCTGACGCTCATCTTTCCAGTTTGTGTGCTTCCCGTACTTGTTGTGTCTTTCTTCGTGCGACCGAAGCGAAGGAACGGTGGGCGTAGTGTCCGACGGCGGGCGCGACAGCCTGGTGGGATCGAACACGTCGGCCAGGTAATCTCATATGTCGATATCGACGAATGGTGCTTCGCTCTCTGCGAGGCGGAGAACCTTCCGATGACGGTCGATTGCCTCGCCGAGGCGATCGAGCGCACGCGCCTGTTGGCTGGTGTGTTGGCAAAAGACTTGGCTGATCGCGGCGCCATCGGCCATCGCGACTGGAACAATATCGAGCGCATGATCTCTGCGGCGACGCCCGAGGACGACGCGGACTTCAGCGAGCGACTGATGGGTGGTCTTCGTCGAGCGAACGATGCTTTCCCGAAGTTATTCGCTGACCGGCTTGCGGAGTTCCGGCCCGGCCTCGTGTGCTCTCTACGTGAGCAGTTCGGATCGACCGGCGGCGAGAGCCGAGAACCAACCCGTAGCGACGTCGCACCAGCGTTCTACGTGCACCCGCTCCTGAGCCGGTTCCTGAAGCTGGGCGAGACAGGACGGCCAGCGGCGTCGCTCGGACACGCCTTGTCCGTGTTGCAACGTCGTCTGACCGATCGGTTCGGCGAATGTCGCCGGTTGGCCGATCGCGACCAAATCGTCCATCACCTGGTTAGTGATGCCTGCGGCGTATATGTGTACGAGGTTCTAGCTTTCGGTGGGCCGATGCTGATCGTGCTCACCGGTGAGACTGCACGGGAAGGCGTCGGCGAGGCCCTAGTGGATTTACTTGATCGCGTCGTCGGCGACCTCGCAGGCGAGCTCAACGTAACCCAGCTGTCGAAGGACGAGTTCCAGCAATATTGGGATTCGCATCAGATGCTCGCGTACGACATAGATGGTCAGCGCCGCGTTTCATGGAACTAACGGAACGTGCGCGTGAGCAAAGACGCCTCGAGTTTCGGCGCCCGTCCTTCGGCCGGGGTTGTCGATGGGTGTGGACGGACCTACGCTGTACGAGTCGGAGGTGTCGTTCGGAGACGCTGGGTGGAAAGGGGCGCTATGAAGAGTTGCGAGCGGTGCGGCGGCAGCGGGAACTGTCCGCGATGCGGCGGATCCGGCAAGATCAAGGGCATCTTCAACTCGGATTGCACCGCCTGCAAGGCGAGCGGCAACTGCGCTCGTTGCAAGGGAAAAGGGCGCGTTTGAACGTGTCGCAGCGTCCGTAGGTCGATCGACACGTGGCAGAAGCCTCTCGTGGAAATTTTCTCGGGCTCCTGATGCGTTCGGCCGAGCGCGACATCGGCGAACCTCCCAGTCCTACCGAGGCCTTCTGGGCGCTGAAGGCGCTGATAGAGCAAGAGTCGGACCCGGACGTCCTCCAGGAGTGGACGGAGCATGCTGCGTCCTTCATGCGGACGCGTGCTCGGACGGCCCAAGAGATGCATCGTAATGCGTACGGGGCGCAGGGGGAGCAGGTGCGGGAGATGGCATTCGAAGAGGAGCGACAGGCGGAACAGTACTCACTCGTTGTCTCGATGCTGTCCCAACGCGGATTCGTACCGAAGCCTGAGCCCGTTGAGATCGATCCGGAGCCGAAGGGCTCACGACGGACAGCGCGGCGGCGCCCGCTGACATGGGTGGGATACTTCCTCATCGTTTTCGGTGTCCTAGGTGTGGTCAGAGGAGGGTTCTGGTTCGCGCATGGCGAACCAGGTCCCGCTGTCGCGAATTTCCTGATCTACGGTGTGAGCGCCGCGATTGGCTTGGCGTTCGTGAAGTCGCGCGGGTGGTAGCCAGCGCTGTGCAAGTAGAGTCGCCCGGTGACGTTCACCGGGCCGAGCGCCGATGAGCGCCGGCGGTGGCGGGAACTCGTCGGCGACCCCGCGGCGCACGACGAGATCGCATCCGGGCTCGCGTGCCTCACGCAGACCGACGTCGAACCCACGGTCGATCCCGTCGTCGCGAGCGGCTGGCTCCGGCTCGCCGTTTGGAACATCGAGCGCGGACGCGATCCGGAAGCGATCGCCGCGCTGATCGCGTCGTCCGGCGCGGACGCCGCTCTGCTCTCGGAGGTCGATCTCGGCATGGCGCGCACGCGCAATCGTGACGTCGCGCGCGAGCTGGGACGCGAGCTGCGGATGGGAAGCGTCTACGCGATCGAGTACGTCGAGCTGTCGCTCGGCAAGGAGGCCGATCTCGTCGGCATCACTGAGACGGAGAACGACGTCGGACTCCACGGCAACGCCGTCCTCGGACGCATGCCGCTGCTCCGTCCGGGCGTCGTCCGGCTCGACCGTGGCGGACGGTGGTTCAACGAGGTCCTGGGCGAGCCGCGCGTCGGCGGACAGATCGTCGTCCTGTCGACGATCGAGCTCGACGGCTCCGCCGTGGAGCTCGCGTCGGTGCACCTCGAGAGCCACTCGGACGCAAGCGACCGCGCCGCGCAGTTCACCGCTGCGCTCGACGCGATCGACGCGCGGAGCACGGGGCCGGCGGTCATCGCCGGCGACCTGAACACCTTCGGCGCGGAGATCGGAGAGCTCGCCGATCGCACGACCTTGCGCAGACTCCTCGAAACCGAGCCCGGACGGTTCTCATGGCCGGCGACACACGAAGCGCTCTTCGACGTCGCGGCGGCGCGTGGTTACGACTGGATCGATTGCAACGTCGCCGCGCCGACGACGCGGCACGCTCCGGACGGATCCCCGCACCACATCCCGATCAAGCTCGATTGGATCCTCGTCCGGGGCCTCGAAGCCCGCCGCCCGACGGTCGTACCGGCCCTCGGCCCGGACGGAACGACGCTGTCAGATCACGAGCTCCTCGCCGTCAGCGTTCGTCTGCCTCAGTAGCTTCCGAGCGAGCTTCGTCCGGTTCCCGATCGCCACGCAGGCAGCAACGACCCTGGCTATCGAAACGGAACGCCGACGGCGGCTGCGCACGGAGTTCGGACGGCGCGGGAGCGCCGGTCCGGCGGTCAGCGCGCCGATGCGTTGCCCGAGGCGGTCGGTCATCGTCCTACGCCGTCAACACAACGTGGTGCAGACCGCGGAACTCAGCCATCCCTACCCTCCTGTCGTTTGGAACCCGGAACACATCAGATCGATCGATTCGATGCGGTCGCGTCCCGTCGCGAACGCGTGCTGCTCGACGATCTCGGCAGCGCCCGTCTTCAGACGCCACCGCAGGTAGACGCGTCCGCCGACCTGACCGATCGACGCATCGAGCAGTTCGAACGCCGGCTTGTCTCCGAACCACTGCCGGAAACGGCCGGCGGTTTCCGCCGCGCCGCTGAGCTCGAACGGTCCTCGCGGGACGAGGGCCCGGAAATGGACGTCGGCCTCGAGGCACGCTTCGAGACTCGCGAAGTCGCGGCGCGTGAGCGCATCGAGGAACAGTCCGGCGACCGCCCACTGCGTGTCTTCGCTCATACCGCCTTTCTAGGGCGGAACGAACGACTTCACATCGGTCAGATACCCGATGTTTCGTCCGGAGACGGCGCAGCGTCGACGAGGCCGTGTCGCATCGCGTACATCGCGGCGGCGCCGCGGGTGGTGACGCCGATCTTCGCGTAGATGTGCTCGATATGCGTCCCGGTCGTACTGCGCGAGATCGACAGCGCCTCCGCGATGTCCTTGTTGGACAGACCCCGGACGAGCAGCGCGAGCACCTCGGCCTCGCGTTCGGTGAGACCCGCGACCATGTTCGGCTTGCGTCGCGTCACATGCCCGGCCGCACGGAGCACGGCGTTCACGGCGGCGCCGTTCAGGCGTCCGGCCCCCGCTTCTTCGAGGAGGACGGCCTTCGCACGGTCGGCGGACATCGCCGGACGATGCGGTCGCGCCTCGCGGAGCGCCTGATAGACCTCCGCCGCTGCCAGGAGCCGCGCAGCCCGAGGGATAGCCCCACCGCTGAGACCGCGCGGATACCCGGACCCGTCCATGCGCTCGTGCAGCATCCCGGCGATCTGTCCGATCTTCGCGAGCTTCGGTTGGTTTCCGAGCACGCGCTCCGTCAGGTACGGCACGGTACGGACGCGTTCCCGTTCGCCCGCGGAGAGCGGTCCGGGCTTGTCCCACGTCCCGCCGGACACACCGATGACGCCGAGCCGGCACACCAACGCCGCACGCACCGCGAGCTCGGTTTCGGCGTCAGGGGATCGCGCGCGGCGCGCCGCCTCTGCGACGAGCGAGGCGACGGCGCGCGAGTGGCCGGTGAACCACGGCGACTTCACGTCGGCGTAATCGGCGAACGCCTCGAGGGTGGAACGGAGTTCGGCGTCGTCCATGCGCCGATCGAGCGATCTGCAGCCATCGATCACGACGGTCCACGCATCGATCTCGTCGAGGTCGCCATAGATCTCGTCGGTATTCGCACAACACAGTTCGACGAGCCTCGGGTCGAACTGACTCCCGCTCCGCTCGCGGAGCATGTCAATCGCGGAGCCGACGCCGCCGATGCGGCAGAACACCTCCGTATCGTTCGCGATGTGCGCGACGCGCATGACCGGTTCGATCTGTTCGCCCTTGAGGCCGCTCGGTCCGCCCTTGCCGTCCCACCGTTCGAGCACCTGGGGCAGCGCGCGCCGCACGTGCGGGACCATGCCGAGCCGATCGGCAACGTCCGCCGTCGTCTGACAATGCCCCGCGAGCGACGCCATCACCTCGCGCGCACCGCCCGTCATGAATCGTCCGACCATGGAGATCCGCTGGAAGGACGACCCCCCGGTCGCGAGCTGGCCGAGCAGGAAACGGAGCATCGGCAGGCCGGCGCGATCGACCTCGAAGGACGCTGCGCGCACCTGCGTGTCATCGCCGAACCAGCGCGCCATCTCGTGCGAGTCCGCGACGCAGCCGACCCACGCGAGGAGCGAGACGTAGAACGCGGCAGCCTGGTCGTCGTCGCTCAGTCCGGCGACGGCGGCGAGCCTCGTCGCGATGACCGTCTGCCGGAGCACGTGCTCCTGCGGTTGCCCGAGACCGAGGTCGATCGCGAGCGAGAGCGACGCGACGAGTTCCGAGAGCCGGACGCCCCGCTCGGCCATCCCTAGCCCGGCAGGTTCGCTTCGATCGCTTCGACGAGTTCGGGGGCGTCCGGTGTCGTACGCGTGCGGAAACGTCCGACGACGTCACCGCTCGGGGACACGAGGAACTTCTCGAAGTTCCACTTGACGCGTCCGGCCTTGCCGGCGACGTCCTTCTGTTTCGTGAGCTCGGCGTAGAGCGGATGCTTGCCGGGTCCGTTCACCTTGATCTTCGAGAACATCGGGAACGTCACGTTGTAGTTGAGCGAGCAGAACTGGGCGATCTTGTCGTCAGACGCCGGCTCCTGGAACAGGAACTGGTTGCATGGGAATCCGAGCACCTCGAATCCGCGGTCGCGGTAGGTCTCGTACAGCTTCTGGAGGCCCTCGTACTGCGGCGTGAAGCCGCACTTCGACGCGACGTTCACGATGAGCAATTCCTTACCGAGGAACTCGGAGAGCGTCGTGTCGCGGCCGTCGATCGTCTTGAGCGCGATCTCGCCGTTCGTCATCGGTGAAGCGTAGCGCTCAGATGCGCCAGGCGAAGTCGTCGGCGTCGTCGGAGAGTTCGGGCTCCGGATCGACGTCGTTCTCGATGCTCAGGTTCAGCGGCACCGGCGGTTCGTCCGACATCCCGGCGCCCTTGGCGAGCGCCGCGTACAGGCTGACGTGCGGCGTGGGAAGCGGAGGCGGCGCGAAGATCACCTCGTCGTCCTCGTCGTCGTTCTCGGGCACGAACTCGAGTTGCTCCTCCGTCCCGAGATCCACGTAGTCGTAGTAGTCGTCCACTGTCGCGGTGAGCGCCGACCCGTGGATGAGGTAGATGTCGTCGCCGAGCGCGACCGTCGCCTGTCCGGCCTTCCCCGCGCTGACGAGCTTGCGCAACAGATAGAGCGGGACGTTCCGTCGCTTCACGCCGTAACGGCGCGCGAGCAGGGTCATGCCGTAGCCGGCTTCGAGGAGCGACAGCCCGGACAGCGCCATGACGCCCGTCTCCGCTCCGTTGTTCGGGAGCGGCGCACTCGCCGGCGCCGCCGTCGCGGCGGGTGCTGCGCTCGGGAGGCCCTCGCAGGCCTTGCCGTCGCCGTCCGCATCGAGGTGCGCAGGGTCCACATTCCCCGGCACGTCGTTCTTGTGCTGGTCGTAGTAGGCCTGCGCTTGCTGCTGCGTCGCGAAGCTCGCGCACGAAACGCTCTGGGCCCCCGCAGCGCCGGTGAACAGCAGGAAGGAGGCGGCAGTTGCCGCCGTCAGAGCCAGAACCGCTCGCATCCTACGCATCGACGTTTGGGCCCCCGCCGCATCCGATGGGAACATGAGTGTACAGAAGAGCACTGTTGTGAACAAAGAACGTCTCATGAGGTGTCCTGGGGGCTCAAGACGCCGTGGACGGGCGGCGTCCCCCGCTCGCCGGCCATGGTCTCGATGAGGCCGGACACCCCTCCGCGTCCGGCCACGGCCCGGGGCAGGTCCTCGAACGGGTAGGCGCCCGAGGCGAGGATCTCGAGGGCCCGCCGGTACGCCGGCGAGTCGACGCCGAGGGTGCCGAGGATGCGGATCTCCTTGTAGACGATGAGGTCGGGCCAGAACTCGACATTCGCTCCCCGCGTGCCAGCGACGACGACGGTGCCGCCGTGACGGACGAGCGACAGCGCCTGGACGAACGCCGCCGGCGCCTTCGCCGTCACGTCGATGACGACGTGGGCGAGCGGTCCACCGGTGGCTTCGCGCAGGGCTTTGACCGGGTCGTCGGTCGTCACGTCGATGACGATGTCGGCGCCGAAGCGTTTCGCCATCGCGAGACGCGGAGCGTCGTTCGCGCCTGCGCCGGTGACGAGCACGCAGGATGCTCCCGCTTCCTTCACCGCCACGAGCGCGGACAGACCGCGGATACCCGGGCCGAGGATCGCGACCACGTCACCGGGCTTCGTCTGCGGAACGGTCACGCCCCACCGCACACCCGCGCCGAGCGGATTGAAGAGCGTCGCGACGACCGGATCGAGTGCGTCGGGAACCTTGTGCACGATCGAATCCGGCGCGAGGTATTGATGTGTCGCGTAGCCGCCCCAGAGCGACGGTGCCTTGTCCACGGTGATGTAGCCGTACATGTCACGAAGCCCGTGCCGGACGCACCGCTGGTACGAACCTGCGCGGCACGGTTCGCACTCGCGGCACGAGAGGAACACTTCGACGGCGACGCGATCTCCTTCGCCAACGCCCCACCGCGCGGCAGCGCCTCGTCCGATGCGTTCGATGACGCCGACGGACTCATGTCCGGGGATGAAGGCGTACGCCGTCGGAAGAACGCCGGTGTACTGCTCGTGGTCCGTCCCGCAGAGACCACACGCTTCGACGAGCAGCAAGGCGTCGTCCTCGCCGATGTCCGGAAGTGAGAACTCGCGCGGGACGAGACGGCGGGGTTCCTCGAGCACCAGAGCCGACGCGTTCACCGGGGTCGGTAGTCTACGCCCATGACCGATGCGCACCGGATCGCGATCGAACCGTCAGACAGCCATGTGCGTGTCTCCCTCGACGGCACACTCCTGGCCGATACGAGGTCGCCCGTCGTGCTGCGCGAGGGCAAGCTTCCCGTGCGCTATTACATCCCACCGGACGACGTCCATCTCGAAGTGCTCGAGCCGTCGGATTCGAAAACGCACTGTCCGTTCAAGGGCGACGCCTCGTACTGGTCGGTGAAAGGTGGTCCGTCCGACATCGCCTGGACGTACCGCGAACCGATCGAGGGGGCCGAGCTGATCAAGGGCCTGATCTGCTTCTACAACGACAAGGTCACGCTCGAGGTCGATTGACGCCGGACCAGTTCGCGCGAGCCTTCGTCGAAGAAGTTGATTCCACGTTCGGCACGCACGTCGTCAGCGTGTTCACCTACGGCGCCGCGATGTTTCCACCGGCACCTGTGACGGACTTCGACGCGCACGTCGTCCTCGACGGACCGCTCGACGAGAACGGCCCTCGCGCCATCGATCAACTGCACGCTCGAATCGGCGGCGACACCGACGTCTGGTACATCACGCTCGACGAGGCGCGTGGATCAGGACCACCGCTCGATCAACGAGGGGTGTTACGCGACGAGGCCTGGCCGCTCCACCGTGCGCACATCCATGCCGGTCGATACGCCGTGCTCGCGGGGGCCGATCCGGCGGAGTTCGTCCCGGAGCCGACGTGGGACGAGCTCGACACGGCGCTCCGTCACGAGCTCGATTGGCTGAGCGAACGCCTCGACGTCCATCCCGAATACTGCGTCCTCAATCTCTGCCGGATCGCGGCGAGCTACGCCAACCATGATGTCGTGATCTCGAAGCTGCAAGGCGCGCTCTGGGCGTTCGCGGCATTGCCGGACGAACATCACGCACTCATCAGATCGGCGATCGACGGATACCGCAGCCACACCTTCGGGAAGATCGACGCGCGCGCGTTCTACGACGTGATGCGGGAGAAGATCGAAGCCGTCAGGAGCTAGCTGGCTTCTTCCGTCACGGTCGGCGCGGGGAACAGCTCGGCGGCGACGGAGTCCATGCGCTCGTGCACGGCTTCGTGCCACGACTTGTCGCTCGACGCCCGTGAGAGCTGCTCGTGGTCGCGGGAGACGACGCCGCGCTCGACGATCAGGTGGAGACCGATGTGGACGAATGGGCTGTCCGGATCACCGGAGCTGAAGTGGCTGCCGGCGTCGACGAAGGCCGCCGCGTGTTCCGGGTGCTGCTCCACGATGCGCGCGAGGAGCCGCTCGGTCTCGACCATCCCGCCTTCGGAGAGCAGCGCCTTCATCAGACGTGCGACCTCCTTGCGGGTCTCTTCTTCGAGCTTCGCGATCGGGGTGTTCGGGACGACGGGCGCGGGCGTCGGCGGCCGGCGCTTCGGCCGGCGGCGCCTTCCACTACGCGGCGCCTGTCCGGGCCGGGGCGTACGTCGTCGTCGAGCCATCCAAAGTCCTCCAAGAAGTTCGGCGCGGGCCGTGCCTGTGTTCCCGCGGCAGGCGCCCTACAACATCGATTGTACCCGCAAACGGGCCGGATACCGGTTACATCAGGTTGTTCGACTGCAGCCAGTCCTTCGCGACCGCGCTCGCGTCCTGCTTGTCGGTGTCGACCTTCTTGTCGAGGTCCGAGAGGCCGGCGGTCGTGAGTTTGGCCGTGATCGAGTCGATGTAGGAACGAAGCGCGTCGCCACCGGCATTGAGGACCGAGGTCCGCATGATCGGGAGGACGCTCTGAGCGGCCTCGAGGCCCTTGTCGTCTTGGAGCACGACGAAGCCGTTCGACGCGATCCGTGCGTCGGTGCTGAAGAGATCGGCCAGCTGGATCTGGTTCGACTTCAACAGGCTGATCGTGACCGGACCGCCCGTGTCGAGCGACTTGAACTGTTTGAACGTGAGCCCGTAGGTATCCACCAAGCCTTTGTAGCAGGACTCGCGCGTCTGGCACTCCGCCGGACCACCGAACGTCATCTGCGACGAAACCGGCTTGAGGTCACTGACCTTGGTCAGGTGGTACTGGTCGGCAGTGGCCTTGTTCGTCACGAATTCGTCGACGTCCTGGGCGCTCGACATCGCGAGAGCCGTCACGCCGTCCTTCGCGAGCGGAGCCTTGAGGGAGTCGTAGGTCTTCTGCGTGTCGGACGATCCGGCGTTCGTATCTTTCGTCACGTAGCGGAGAAGGTTGCCCGTGTACTCGGGGACGAGATCGAGCGACCCGCTCTTCAGCGCCGGGTAGTAGACCTCGCGGGCACCGATGTTCAGTTTCTTCGTCACCTTGTAGCCGTGGGCTTCGAGGCCCTGGGCGTAGATCTCGCCGAGCACGATCGCCTCGGTGAAGTTCGCGGACCCGACGGTGATCGCGGGCTTGTTCGCCGAGCTCGACGGACTGCTGCTCGCCGCTGTGTTGTTGGTCTTCCCGCACGCTGCGAACGCGAGGGTCGCCATGACGGCGACGGCCAGTAGACGGGGCTTCCGCACGGTTCCCTCCTTGACGGTTAGCCCTCGAACGCTATCGGTCAGGTCGTCGATGCCGCCAGTTCCGCGGCCTCGGCCCGGGACAGTCGTCGCACGCCGGCGGGCAGGAGCAGGCGCTCGGCGAGACCGATCCCGACCTCCGTCAGCACGGCGAGGAGCGCGACCAGGAGCGCCCCGGCGAAGACCTTCGGCATGTCGAACTGCGCAAGCCCGTCGATGATGTAGCGGCCGAGGCCGCCCCACCCCACGAGTGCGCCGAGCGGCGCCGTCGCGACGACCTGCACGGCGGCGACGCGCACCGCGGCGAGGATCACCGGTGCGCCGAGCGGCACCTCGACACCGAGCAACACCTCGCGCTCGGTGAGCCCCATCCCGCGCGCCGAGTCGACGGCGTCGCCGTCGACGCCACGGATCGCGGTGAACGCGTTCGTGAACATCGGCGGGAGCGCGAGGAGCACCACGGCGAACCACGTCGGCCAGAAACCGTAACCGAGTCCGATACGGATCGTGATCGGGAGTGCGATGGCGATGATCGCGAACGACGGGATCGCGCGTCCGATGTTGACGATGCTGATCGCCGCGAAACCGCCGCGTTTGCTGTGTCCGAGCAACACACCCAGCGGCACGGCGACGATCGCACCACACACGACGGCGAAGGCCGACAACTCGACGTGCTCGAGCACGCGTTGCGGGATGCCGTCGGACCCGTGCCAGTGCGCGCCGACGAGGAACCAGTGCACGAACGGCGTCATCGGCGCCGCCTCCACGGCGTGAGCGCGCGTTCGACACCGAGCAGCGCGAGATCGAGCGTCATCGCGAGCGCGACGGAGAGCACGGCGCCGACGACCAGCGGCGTGTTGAAGAAGCGGCGCAGACCGTCGGCGATGAAGTAGCCGTAGCCGCCTTGTCCGATCAGTGCCGTGATCGTGACGAGTCCGACCGTCGTGACGGTCGCGATTCGGAGGCCGGCGACGATGAGCGGCGTTGCGAGCGGCAACTCGATCTCGATGAACCTGCGCCAGCGCGTGTAGCCCATCGCCGTTGCGGCTTCGCGCACGGACGCCGGCACGCCGTCGATGCCCGCGACGATGTTCCGGACGAGGATCAGCAGCGTGTACGAGACAAGTCCGATCTCAGCGGTGGTCGTGCTCAGTCCCGTGATCGGAACGAGCAGCGCGAAGAGCGCGATGCTCGGGATCGTGTAGAGGATCCCGGCGAGCCACGTGATCGGCGTGTACGCCCGGCGGTTGCGGATCGCGAGGATCGACAGCGCGAGCGCGAGGACGAACCCGATCCCGACGGCGATGCCGGTGAGCTCGAGATGCTCGACCGTGCGCGATC
>Ga0307469_10000094_pt1 | contig 34756 bp, 35 predicted proteins | sample atmos_gasesAM2C__FD_203084 | JGI IMG/M metagenome (GOLD analysis project Ga0307469, IMG submission 203084) | Hardwood forest soil microbial communities from Morgan-Monroe State Forest, Indiana, United States - atmos_gasesAM2C_515 | ecosystem: Environmental > Terrestrial > Soil > Temperate... | reverse complement strand
GACCGCAGCAAGGAGTTCGCTGCACTGTCCAAACCAGAGGGCAAACCCAAGAGCAGGAGGCGACCAGGTGTGGCATAACTACCGGAGCCAAAACGGGACACGACTACTGAGACTGCTCATGCCCTTACTAGAACCCGGGCCCAACAGGGTTCCGAAGGGTTCGTTGAACTCGATCTTCGAGATCCGACGGTCCGTCACATAGATCGCCTTGAACACGGTTCGGTTCCAACGCTTCCGGTTGAGCGGCTTCGCACGCCCGTACGCTCGGCCGCAATTCTCGAGCAGCGTGAGGCAGATGTCGATCGCTTCGCGCGCGGCATCGAGCTTGAGCCCTGTCTTCGCCAGATGGCCTTCCGCCTCGCCCGTTTCGCGGTCGATCCGCGCCTGCTCTTTCTTGAAGAGGTCGAGCGGCATAGCGTCAGCCAGATACGCCTTCAGAAGACGCTCACGCTCCGCGACAAGTTCCTTGAGCCGCTTGGACCAAGCCTTCGCGGCCTGACCGCGATCTGACTCGCGGCGAACGATCTCTGTCTCGAGTTCGCGCCTGATGTCCTCGCGAACATCGGTCGGGAGATGGATCTTCTTGTAGATCTCCTCAATGGCCTTCTCAAGTGAGTCGGCCGGCGTGTACGGCTGAGCGCAGTCCGTCTTCTTGTTGTGCGCCCCGAGACAGAAGAAGTACGTCCACTTGCCCTTCGCGAGCATCGTCGAGAGACGAGCGCCGCACTCGCCGCAGAACACGGAGCCGCGCAAGTGATGGGTATGACGACGCTGGCGTTCGCCAGTGTTCCTATGGGTCGCGATGACCTCTTGGACTCGGTCGAACAGCTCTCGCGAAACGAGCGGCTCGTGCTTTCCGTCGTACCAGACGTCGTTATACGGCACCATCCCGATATAGGCACGGTCCTTGAGGATCACGGCGAGCTTCGAGCGGCCGACGAGGCCACCTCTCTTGTTCCGTAGGCCGCGTCGTTCCACCTCTTCGACGAGAAGATTCAGCGGCCACTGGCCGGTGGCGTAGAGCTCGAACGCTTGAAGTATGAGCGGCCCCTGTACGTCGTCCGGAACGATGCGCGCATCTCCGCGTCGGGTCGCCGACTCAAGCCGAACGTTCTTGTATCCGAGCGGCGCGAGATAGGGCCATCCTCCCTCGTCGACCTTCTGGCGCATACCCTTCTTCACTTCGTGAGAGAGGTTGGACGAGTAGTGCTCAGCGAGAACCATCATGAGGTTCTCCACGAGGCGTCCGGACGCATTCTCCTCAACGGCCTCGGTCACTGATATCAACTGCACCTTGTACTTCCGCAGCTCCATCCGGATAGCCGCGTAGTCCTCGATATTCCGGCAAAGGCGATCGAACTTGTGAACCAGGAGCACATTGATCGAGGAGTCGCCGCGGATGCGCTCCAACAGTTGCTGCAACTGCGGCCGGTCGGCCGTGCGCGCGGACGCACCACGGTCTTGGAACTCATCGATGTGTTTCCAGTCGTGCTCGGCGATGTGGCGCGCAAGCGCTTGTCGCTGCGCGGAGAGGCTGTAGCCCTCCGTTTGCTCCTGTGAGCTGACGCGAAGATAGGTAAGGACGTTCATGGCTATGCGGCGCGCCGGCGACTTGAGCCGCGGGGCTTCCCCTTTCCTGGACTGGCTTTCGAGAACGAGCTCAGAGCCTTGATAAGTGATTTCATCATCGCGTCCGAGGGTTCAGACGATCCTTCGTCGTGAGGATGGGCGAGTTCGACGCCCCGAGCACGAAGCGCTGCCATGAGTTCCATCCAGTCGCGGAGCCCGCGGGCGAGCCGCGTCAATTCAGATACGACGACCACACGAACGTCATCGTGGTTCGCGATGAAAGACCGAAGCGCATCAAGGCCCGGTCGGTTTCGCCAACTTCCCGAAGCGTCGACGTCCTTGAAGACTCGGACGACGCTGAGACCTCGTTCCCGGGCAAGCGACAGACATGCGCTTCGCTGCGCTTCGATTCGCTCGAACGTCTCCCAGGGATCGTCGTTCACGCCGGTCCGCAGGTACACGACGCAATTATGTGTCGGCGGCGATGCTGACGATTCGTTCTTCATGCGCTTCACCTCCTTCCCGAACTTTAGTGATCTTCAGGGCGTTCCTAACGAGCGCGGTTTGCGATCGGTGAGAAAACGTAAGAACTCCATCGCCTGCTCCAAGGTGTTCCCTTTGAGACCGAGCTCTCTCCGCAGCGTGAGCCGGATATCGACCGTCTCCCGGCTCGCAGGGAGATACCCCGCTGCGATGAGCAACTGGTCGGCCGATACCTCGAGGGCCGCGGCGATACGCGCGAACTTGTCGAGTCCAACGTCCTTGAAGCGACCACTTTCGAGATACGAGATGTAGCTCCGGCTGAGTCCCGACCGTTTCGCGAGCTCCGACGCCGAAATGCCGAGGTCTTGCCGCAGCTTCTTGATTGCACGACCGAGCTGGTCTTGATTGCTCTGCTTTGAACGCACCGAAGTCCCTCCCGTTCAACTTCACGGTACGCGTATCGTTCGATAAAGTCAACACCCTGTTCATACCAGTCACTCTTCGAGTAGGGCGTGTGTTGCGCGATCGCTCCCGGCGAACTGCCAGATCGGGGCGAGTGGGCCCTTCGCCATCAGGGTCGCGAGATCGCAGAAGGCGAACTCCGTCCCACGATGGAGCCGGGCATTCGTGTCGGCATCCCCCAGGGCTCGTTCGGTGGCGGAACGCAGCAACAACGAACGCGTCGGTGACGTCGTAACGGTTAGGACCGTGGGCCAGCTCGGAAGGTGACCTTTCCACGTCTCGCCTCGGTAGAGTTCGAGATAACGCTCGATCTTCCGCTGGAAGAATCGGGAGCCCATGGTCCCGAGGTCCATCTCGACAAAGGCATCGAGGACGCTCGGTGGGGCTGCGTACATAAGGAAGGCATCAGGGACGACGACCAGCCGGTCCGCGCGTTGCGCGGCTTCCCAGTCGGGCTCCCAGACGACGACGGCATGGCCGGCGTTCTGACGCGCCTCTCGTTCGAAAGCGAGCGCGATGTCGGCCAGCGCGAGGGCGTGGCGAAGCAGGAAGGTGCCGCGCGGCGCGGTGCGCTTCGGTTCGCGGCCAACGCCGAACTCCCAAACGACGCGCATGCCGTCCGGCCGGACGTAGTAAGCGGACCTCACCGATCCAGCATCCGGACCACCGATGGACCGCGACGTTCTGGCGATCAGACCCTTCTTCTGCAGGGTCGAGAGCAGCTGCCTTGTCATCACGAGTCGCGATGACTCCTTGAGGTCGGGACGATCACGGAACAAGAACTCGGTCAATTGCTCAGCGGTGAGGAACCGGAACTTCGCGATCTGAATCAGAGCATCCCGCTCCCGTTCCCGTAGAGAAATCGAAGTCACAGTGAACCTCTGACGAAGAAACTCAGCATCGAGCGAGCCCGAAACGTGCATGTCAGGAGCCGACTAACCCATTCGCGACAGTAAGTGGTATGTAACGGCGCTTGAGCATTCATTCGAGGCGCCTCCGACCCGCCCGAGGGACCGGTTCGTCGTTGGGCGTGAGGCGTAAGGCCGTGCTGAGATCGCGATCCACATCCGCGACAGGACGGGCGAAGGCCGCCGTCGCGCGTTCCCGTGCAGTCTGCGCCGTTCGCAGGTCGAGCTCGTTGACCGGCGGCAGCGTCGTGATGGTGAAGGGCGAGGATGTCTCGCCGGACGCGAAGACCCGCGCCACGGCTTCGTGGCGTCTGATGTTCATCAGAGCGCGGGCGTCGAGGGGGTCGAATTCCCTTGCAAGATGACGCGCGTCGTCGGGGCCGCATTGGAAGGCGATCCGGGTACGTGCGTTCGAGGCGAGGGACTGAGTGAGATCACGAGGAAGCTGGCCGAGGTGTTGGTTGGCGAGGACGAGCGATAGCCGGAAGGATCTCGCTTGCGCCAGGGTGTCGCCGAACGGGCCAGCGATCCCGAGGAACTGCTGGAACTCATCGACGTACAACGAGAAATCCCGTCGCCGATCTTCTGGGACGTTTCCCCGACTGCGCGCTGCCTGCCACAGTTTCGCCACGAGGAACGAGCCGATGAGGTTGGACGACTCCTCTCCCCACGACCCCGCCGAGAGGTCAGCGAGAAGGATCCCGCCGGAGTCGATGATCCGACGAAGATCGATCGTGGAACGCGGCTGACACAACAGCCGGCGGATGCGCGTACGCACGAGGAAGTCACGCAGCTTGTTCATCACAGGACCGATCGCCTCGTTGCGTTGTCCCTCGCTCAGTGACTCGTACCATCGCCAGAACCCACCGAGGCCGATGGGGTCGTCGATATCCCGCGTGAACGATCGGCGGAAGCCCGGGTCGGTCAAGAGGAGCGGGATCATGCAGATCATCGAGTCCGGTCGCCGGACGAGCGTCCGTATGGAGTTGCCGAGGATGTCGCCGGTCCGCGGCCCCCAGTAGCGCTCGTAGACGCGATGGAAGATCGAGTACGTGTTCTCGGCGACGAGTTCGCGTTCTTCCGGATCCGACCACTCGAGCGGATTCAGTCCGATGACGCTCGCGTCGTCCGGGGCCACGATCGCGACCTCGTCGATGCGTTCCGGCGGGATCGATGCGAGCACGGCAGCGAAGAGATCGCCCTTGGGATCGACGAGACCGATACCACCACCATCGCGGAGGTCCTGTCTGATCATGTTGGCGAGGAGCGTCGTCTTTCCACTACCCGTCGGACCGAGCACGTGCATGTGGTGGCGCTTCGCTTCGACGGATATCGCCACCGGACGAGAACCTCCCCTCGTGAGGCCGCGTCCGATCACGATCCCGTTCGCCGGAACCTGCCGTGGGACGGCGAGGCGCGGACTGACGATCACCTCGACACCCGGTTGTGGATGACCTGGCAACGTCCAAAGCGGAGCGATCTCGGTTGGCGTCAGGATGAAGTGTCGCGTCGGGGGGAACCGACGCGAGCGTACGGCGTCAAGCGACGCGGAGTCATTTCGCGTTCGCAGCACGGCGAACCCATTGACACCCGCGAACGGTCGAAGCGCGGCGGCGATCGATCGCAGGTATCCACTCTCTCCGCGCTGACGCGACACGTCGACGACTACGCGTAGTGCGCAATCGAAACCAACCTCGGACGCCTTCTCTTCAACGCGGCCGAGATCTCGTCTCGAGAGGCCGGCCGGAAGGCCGGCACCAGTCACGGAGGACAGCGGCCCTGAGCCATGACCATCACGCGAGCGTTCGACCGCCCGACGAGCGCGCGACTGCCAGCCGTTCGGCTTCGGCCGGACGAGCAGCTGTACGTGAACGCGTTCGTCATCGTCCGCCCGACTCAGCACCGAGATCAGCGGAGCGAGCGACTCTCCGTCTGGGACCGTGATAGGCGCGTACGACGATCGAGACAAGCCGAACTCGGCAACGACGAAGCGTCGCGTGCGCTCGAAAGTGAGCGGATCGGAAGCGGGCGCGATCTCCACGCCCGGGTGAGCGGCGCGCAGAAGATCTTCGACGAGATCGCGGCTCTGCACCGGGGTCCAGATCAAGAACGTCACGCGGCCGCGCACGGCGCTGATCTCGAACCCGATGTGTGGTTGTCCTCCCCGAAGTCGTTCCATCGCCGGAACGAGAAGTCCGTGCAGCGAGACGAAGAACTGCCGCGGGTCCGAGCGCAAGCCGAGCGGGGGCGTGACCTCGATCACCGACGTCTCGACCGCCCACTCGCGATCGCCGACGTACTGCATGAGCCGCGACACAGCTACGACGACGGCAACGATCACCATCATGGCCGCAATAGTGAGGAAAGGATTCATCGTTCAGTCCTCCGTGAAGTAGTAGGTGAAGAAGCGCGACGTCTTTGGCGCGCGCGCTTCGGGCGAGCTTCCCGCCGCGCCAACTCGTCCTCCGCCTCGTCCAGCAGAGCGAGGACGAGGAGGCGGAACTTCGGTTGGCCGGAATGTTGCATAGAGGGCGTTTCCGTTCCGCGGCGGGAGCCGCTCGGGTCAACCGTCGGCATATTCGGCGACGTTGTTGACCTGAGTCAACAGTTTGGCGGAGGCGACCCGAGCTGTCAAGACTTTTTCCTCCGCCGCGCTCGCGCTTCTTGAACCGACATCCACTTCGATGTCAGGACGACGATCACGAGTCCACCGGGCGCCATTACAAACATCCACATGGCATGAGCCAGCGCGCGGAGAATCAGCGCGACGACGAATGTCGCAGCGACTGCCCCGATGAGAACGACGGCGGCGATGACACCTACCCGCGCGAATCGCGATCGAAGGTCGCTCATCGCGTTCCCACCGGGATAGGCCACGACAGCGCGTTCTGATACGCGGTCGCGGCTGCGGATCCGAGTTCCTTGACGGCTTCAGCGAGCGCGAGCTGACCACTCACACCGAGCGTTTCATCACCGACCTGCAGGGCGCGGAGCTTCGCCGCGTAGCCCCAGTGCGCGACGACCTCGTAGTCCACCGTCGAGCTCTTCCCTAGCGCATCCTCGAAGCTCGCGAGTGCGCCCGCGTAGTCGTTCGCGCTGAGCTGCGCGAGCCCTTCCTCATCGAGCAGATGAGGAGTCCGCGCAAGCCCGAGGCCGAGTTGGAGGGCATGGTCCCGACCGACGGCGGCTTCGACCGGATCGTCGGCAAAGACATCGGCAAGGCTCGAACGCGTCGACGCTGGAAGATACGACGCAACGCTCGCCACTTCGTCCGCTCGTGCGGGATCGCTGGCCAACGCACTCGTCAGCGCGTCAGGAACACTGGCGGCCCAGCCCTTGAGCTGCGGGTCAAGCGGGAGAAGCGTTCGCGCTGACCGGACCACCTTGTCGGCATCGTGTGCGGCGAGCCCGTTCTTCGCCTTGATCGCCGCGACGACCTCGAAAGGGGTACGAGCGTCGCAGGCGGCGGACGGATTGACCTTCGACATCTGACTGCACGAGGCCGCCCATGTCGTGATGAACACTCCGGCGATCAGCATGAGGAGCGCAACCGCGCCGCCGCCGATACTTGCGCCTGGTCGACGACGCTCGGTTCGAGGACGAGCTGGGCGCGGGGTTGTCGTTCGCTGCGTCGCCGGCGGGGCCGTAGTCCTCGGCGCCTCCATCGGCGGCCGTGGGGCAACTGCTCTGTCGAGCGCTTCCCGGATGCGCCTCACGAAGGTCGCATGCGCGGCGCCGCATGTCGGGCAGTCCGGGCGTCGGAGCGGCTGGAGGTGACGCGTCGAGTCTCCCGTTCGGGTGACGAAGCTGAGCGTCGCTCGCATCGCGACGCGCTCAGCAAGATCGCGTCCCTCATCACTCTCCGGAAGGAGGAACGCCCGGACGATCCGCGCCGTCGTCCGTGCGATGACCATGCCGTCGTCGATCGGACCGGGCTGCGCAGGAAGGGGGTCCTCTCGCCCTGCGGCACGCCGACCACACTCGAAGCACGCGTACTCGACACGGTCGACCGACCACGGCACGAAGAGCACTTCACCGAGGAGTGCTTCGTCCCGACCGTATAGTCCAGGGATCACCAGCGGGATGCCCTGACGCGCACAGACACGGTTCAACTGAAGGTCGACTGCGTCCTCTCCTGTAGCGGCAACGACGATGGCGGCGCCGGACGCCGCCAGAACGTCGACGAGCTGGTCGTCGCTGAACCATCGGATGTCGGTGACAACGCCCCGGAAGCTCTGCTCGTCCGGAAGACGGTCCGTCAGCGATTGTGCGAGCGCCAGCGCTTTCGGTTGGCCGACGAAGGACGGATCGGCAGCGTGTCGGCAGAGGTTCTCGATCTCAAGAACGTCGCGATCGAACAGCACGAGATCGAGTCCGTTCCTTCCGAGGATGTCGGCGACGAGCGATCCGATGGCACCGACGCCGAAGATCGCGACCGTCAATCCGCGGAGGGAGTCCGCGACCGTGCGGTGCCGTCGGTAATAGGCCTCGTGTGAGAGCTCGACCATGGCTCGACCCGCGAAGAGGGCCCGGCTTGCGCCGGGCCCTCTTGCGTTTGGTACTTAGTCCCACCTTTCAGCGGGACGGTGGACCGGCTCCGGATCTGGCGCCGGAACTGCGTTGTCCGGGACCGCAGCACCCGCTTCGGGCCGCGGGGGCGTCCCGTCCTGGATCTCGCCGTCCGGTGTCACCACGAGGCCACCGATGACCTCGTTGAACCGGCGAGCGACGTCCCCAGGCGCCGCGTGTACGACCGTGGAGCGCATCGGACCTCCTTCGTGGGCGACGGCGGCACCCGGTGGACACCTTCGAACCGTCGCCCTCACTTCGTATTGCTGGACGGGTGATGGCCGCGGGCGGACGCACCGATGTCGCGACCGGACGCGGCGTGTCCAGCGAACGCCCAGTGATCAAGGCGAGGCCCCCATCCCTTCGTGGGATGGGGGCCGATGTCGCGAGAGAGCCTGCTAGGTGGGCAACGGGCCCACCCGGCGTTCGGTGACACGGCGGACCCTTCCCCGTGACCCACCGGTCACCGAAGCCGAAGTGGTCGGACATCGCGACGCACACATGTGCGATCTGTCCGGTGGTCGGCGGCGCTTCTCGCTGAACTACGTGGCGGACGAAGAGGAGCTGTACTTCCCTTCCCCCGCCCGCTGGAGCTGAACATGGTCGATGAACGCCAGGCGGAATCCGCTGTCGGGCGGGATGCGCCAACACAGCTGGCACTCCTCGCACGACGCTCGCCGCCCGAGTTGCTCTGGGCAGACCACGAATCCTGCGTCCTCCGCCTCGGCGATGGCTGGAAACACTCTGGCTTCGAGCCAATCACCTGGCGGAACCGACATCGTGCTGTCGGAACTCGCCCAGAGTCGAACGTTCGGAAGTGCCCGCATCCGATCGAGCTCGCGACGGATCGCACGATCCGTCCACGCACGCGTGTACGCGTAGATCGTCAGCGAGTCGAACTCGCGAGCGACCCGTCGCCACGCCCGTGCGTACTCCTTCGAGAAGAAGTCGCCGGCGACATGGATGCGAACGACCGATCCAGCCGGCAGGCATCCGAGGTCTGTTCGTAGTGCCTCTTCGAGCGCCCTTGCGTCTTGCGCGAGGAGGAGGTTCCTCCCGTGCGCACGCATGACGCCCGGATATCGCCGGAAGGCGATCGCGTAACACCGCTGAACGCAGTACTCACTCGGAGCCGGCCCGCAACCAGAGACTGCCGGCATCGACCATGTCCGTACGGAACGACCAAGCTTGTCGTTGCCGCGTTGAAGGTACAGGGGTTTGCGCATGTCCCCTCCTTGGACTCGAGGGGAAGGTGTGCGCTGTCACAACGTTAGCACAGTAGTTGACTGTAGTCAACACATCCGCACGCGACTCACGACAAGCCAAGAGCTCCGATGCCGGTCTGCGACACCGGAGCTCTTGTTACTTGTCTGCGCGAGGCGTCGTTACGGCACGAAAACCATCTGCGCGCGACCCCCGATAGCACTGAGGAATGTGACGGCCTGCTGAGCGAGATCGCGCGTCAACGGACGGCCCAGGTACTCGTCGAACACTCGCTCGTCACCGCCGAACGTCCAGCGGACGATCCACCTGTTCATCAACAAGACGACCCTCCTTCGTCGCAGGGCTTCTGACGAGCCCCTCATGAGTTCTTGCTGGACGCCCTTCGTCCTTTCGTGGACATACGGCGTCCAGGAGAGGGACACTGCGGTCGCACGCACACTTCAAGGGGATGGTCTTGGCGTGAAGCCAGCAAGCAAGCGCTCGCCTCTGAAGCGGCAACCCCTTCGAAATCCCGGACAGTCGCTGGAAGAGCGCATCGACGATGTCCTGATGGATCGACTTCTAGCGCCCGTTATGGGGGCGGTCTTCCTTGCTCTGCTCGCGGTAATCGAGTGGTGGCGATGGGCAACACACGCCCCACCACAGCCGGCGGTCATAACGGTTGTAGCCGTACTGGCCATTGGTTTCGCCGCGCGCAGGTTTGTCATCGTTCGGCGGGAGATCAAGAGGCTGCGGCTCGGCCTCGACGGCGAGAAGTCTGTCGGTCAATTCCTTGAGGCCAATCGCCGCGACGGTTGGCGGCTGCTGCATGACATTCCGGGAGCCGGCTTCAATGTCGACCACGTCCTTGTCACGCCTCGGGGAATCTTCGCGGTCGAAACCAAGACGATCAGCAAGCCAGGTCGGGGAGAGACAAAGGTTCTCTTTGACGGCGAGACGGTCCTCATCAACGGTCTCGCCATGGATCGAGATCCCATCATTCAGGCGCGCGCCTCAAGGGACTTCATTCGTGGGATCCTCGAACAAACGACAGGCCGACGCTTTCCGGTTCGAGGGCTTGTACTGTTCCCCGGCTGGTATGTCGTTCGGACAGAAGGAACCCGATCCAGCGACGTCTGGGTACTGAATGAGAAGGCTCTCCCCGGATTCGTCGACCACGAGGATGTCGTCATCTCGTCTGAAGACGTCGCGTTAGCCTTCTCGCGGCTTGAAGATCACGTCATCACTTGGCGGACGTAGCGCGGTGGCTCTTTACCTCGGCTTGTTCCGGATCGACCTCGCATTCCCAGAGGACGGAGAGCGGCTGGCCTTGCGCGTCGCGTCGACGCAGGAGAGCCGGACGAGGGTGGCGTCGCCGGGCACGGGGGGCGGGACGGCGTGCTCGACGAGATACCGCCGCTGACGGATCCGGACGAGTTGTCCGAGCGTCGGCGGATGTCCAATAGCGGTCATTGGAGCAGCGGTCCCCTGATCCCACCCGGCCCCCTGAAAGCCTCGCCTTCAGTCGCGAAGTCTACTTCGGGTCAGTTTGCCCACAGCGGACCCACAGGCTAGGACGTGGGGCGGACACGCATCGGGTGCATCGGGTCCTAGCGACCGCCTCACGGCGTTGGGTCGTCAGGGCCAGCCATCTCGTCCAGGCCCGATGATGCCGATGCTTCTGATGCCTCGTTGTCGTTCTCTGTTCCGACCGCAACGTATCTCTCGCAAAGCGCTAGGAGTTGCCGCTTCCAGTAACCCCTCTTGGCTCCGCGACTCGGCTGCTCTGGCTCGATCCCGAACGGCTTGAGCAGGCTCGCGAGCGCGCGGGCGTCCAACGGCTTGCCGCTGACATCGCGCTTCCATCGAGCCTCGGGGAGAGCGCGCAGAAGAGAGAGGAGTGCTTCGGTCGTGATGAACTCCGAAGCGCTCACCTTCGCGATCTCGTAGATATCGCGCAGGAGTTCGATGCCGCGGTCTGGCTCGTCCGTCTTGGCCGCCCCGTATAGAAGGAGTGCCGCATCCAACACGGACTGGAGCACACTCTCACCGGCGACTTGTGCGACCGCCAAGAGAGGACGCCATGACTCGCGCAAGCGGTCGTGGAGCGCCAGAGGCGACTCCGGGTCGGCCTCCTCCAACGCCTCGATGTTGTCGATCAGCCAACGAACGATCTTGGACTTCAATCGAAGACTGTTGTGTTCGAGGTCGTCGTACCGAAGAGGCACGATCTCGTCGTTGCGGCCGCGACGCATCATTAGGATCTGGATTGAACGATCCTGCAACGTTGGTGGGAGTTCGCGAATCGCCGCCACGATCTTCGGGCCGAATACTGAAAACGATCGAGGCTCCGGTCCGTCAGGACCTGGCACAGTCCGGACCGCCTTGGCGGTCTGCCTGCGATGTCCCGCGTTGATGAGTCCGACCAAGGAGTCCGACCGTCCCACCTTCAAGAAGGTATCGGCCTCGTCGATGACGAGGGTGCCGTGACTTTCATCGACCACTCGGAAGAGCGCAGCCATCGACACGTGCGCCAACGGAATGGCGCGGAAGACGAGCGATGCAAGGATCTCGAGCGTGGTCGTCTTTCCCGAACGCCTTGTTGGCGAGATCAGGGCAAGAATCGGTGCCACATCGAACAATTCGGCGCACCACGTATAGACGACGTAACACGCGAGTGCGAGTGCCGCTCCGGGCGGGAGGAACAAGTGCCGTTCGAAGAGATCAGCAATTTCACGAATCAGCAAGCGTCCGTGGACCTGTCGCGGCCAAGGAAGAACGCCCTCGATCTCTTCGGCGGCCGCGCCGAGAGCGGCGAGCATTCGAGCGCGAAGCGCATCTTCTGCGCCGAGCAGCGCCACTTCGTCGGGGATTCCCGACGAATCCCCGGCTGCTTCAACCAGTAGACGCATGAACCTGCGACGGTCCCGGCCAGAGGTCAAAGACATGCGCGTCCGAACGACAGCTCCGTCCGGAGAAGTGGCCGACAGCGACGCGCGCACCTGTCCTCCCGCGATGAACACGTCGTCGATGACGAGCTCCCACCCTCGGAGTCGAACGGCGTGCTGAACGTTCAGGCCTTGTGTGTTGTCAGACCCATCGCTCATCGATCGATCCCCCAATCGGGATCGCCGGGGCGAGCGATGTAGCGAAACGAGCGGCCGTCTTGCACGAACCGCTCGGAGAGGAATCGAGCAAGCGTTTCGTCCACGCCTCTGAGGACCTTGAAGAGACGATCGAACGCCCTCCGAACGGAAGCTGCGTCCATTTCGCCTCGATCACCGTCGACTCGAGGGTGGCGCCAGCGATCGAGGTCTCGTCCGAGTGTCCGGTTTATTCCTTCCTGCTCGGCTCGATGACGCTCGGCCTCACCCGACCGACCGAAGAGCTCGGCGTCTTCGATGAGATCTGTGAGCCTCGCAAGGCGGGCGAAGTACGCGTTCTTTGCGGCTTCGTCCATTCGTGGGCCGAGATTCCCTTCCTCATACGCGACGTCGACGCCGCAGGACACCGAAGCGCCTGGACCCCTTTGCCCGCCGGCGAGTTCGGAGCCCTCCAGGCTGACGTGCTCAATGAGGTCGCAGAGGTAGACGAAGGCCCTCCGGAAACGGAAGTGATAAATCGCTCCCCGGAAGGTCACGGAGCATGTCTCACGACCAATCGCCAACCGGTTCTGGCGCCTACCGATCCTCGAGAGTGAGTCGAACTCGCCGCCTGTGCTCACCTCTGGGCAGCTTCGGCGATCTTCTGGGCTCATCGGCACACTCCAGTTCTTCTTCGGGATGCGATCGGTCTGCCCCGGCCGAACGATCCTCACTGGTCCTGCGCCGCGATCATGTTCTTGCGACTCCACGGGCGCATCGGCCATCCACGCACGCGACTACCCACCTTTCGACGTGCACGGGGAACGGGCATAGGTAGCGCTGGCGGGCAGAGACGCAGGGAGCACGCAGAGCCGGATTTGTTCCTTTTCTGGGGCCGCTGTGGTCTGTTATCGGCGAAAGGAGGGATGCCGACTAGATGCGTCATCGGTTCGTGGGCCGCGCAGCCGAACTTGGTGTCTGCCAGAACGAACTCTCGATTGTGGTTGGTGGCAGGCCGCGCGTCGTCGTCGTCACGAGCGAGCCCGGCGGTGGCAAAACGCGGCTCCTCGACGCATTTCGGGCGTCCGTGCCCGGCGACGTCTCGTTCGCAACAGTCGCCGTTCACCCCCTGGAGGGCCCTCTCCCGCTGTTCCTGCGCCTCATCCACCAAACGGCGGCGAACCTTGCGGCTGACGGTCCTCAGCTGCGGACCCTTCTCGGGGACCGATTAAGCACGCTGATGTGGCCGAACGATGCCGAGGGCTCCCCTCTGTCCGATGAGGCGGAGGACCTCGCTGCGCTCGAACGGATCGCGATGGCGATCGCGTGGCTCGGTCGGAGGGTCCCATGCGTCCTCGTCGTCGAGGACCTTGATCAGTCCCGCAGCGCGACGCGGGGGGCCTTCACTTCGGTCGCCCTATCGCTGGAAAGCACGCGAGTTCTGCTGATAGGAAGTCTCCAACGCGTCGGAACCAGGGAGCCACAAGACCAGGGGCTCACCGACCTGTGGCGCAGTTCACAGGTCCGGCGAATCGACCTCGAACCTCTCAACTTCGAGGACATCGTCGAGCTTTCCCGGGAAGCACTCGGCCGGTTGGACGTCTACCCCAAAGCGAAGGAAGTGCTTGAACGCTCCGGCGGAAACCCGCTCTTGGCAACGATCCTTCTCGACTCGGACAGCGCGGACGTTCCGCACGATCAGATGGGCAGCCTGCGCGAGATAGTCCTCGCGCCGTACAGCCGGTTATCTCCGGCCGGCTCAAGGCTTGTCGAGGTTGTGGCCTTAGCTCGTAGTCCGTGCTCGTGGGACCTCCTCCGGAAGACGTGGGAAGGCACCGAGGCAGAACTCATCGGTGCCCTCCGAGAAACGATCGACCGGGCCCTTCTGACCGAGACCGAACCGGATGTCTACGCACTCCGCCACGGCATCGTCGCCGAATACGTCATTGAGGGACTCCTGGGCCCTGAGCGCCGGACGCTCCACCGAAAGATCCTCAAGGGGGCGATCGCCATGCCAGTGACCGACGATCCCCGTCTCCTCGCTCACCACGCGTTCGGAGCAGGGGACGAAGCGCGGGCCCTGGTTTGGGCCACGGCTGCGGCCGAACAAGCAAAACTAGAACTGGACTTCGATGATGAGCTTGCGTGGCGAGAAAAGGCCCTCGAAGCCGTCTCGTCCGGCCGAGCTCGATCGACCAACGCGACGCTCCGTGAGATTCGAGGAGCCGCTCGCGCGGCGGCGCGACGGGCGGGCGAGTTCGAGCGCGTCATAGAGCTCTGCCGCCAGGATCTTGACGCCTCGGGCATGGAGTCCGGTTCTGCAGCGGCGAGCCTCTTATGGGAAATCGCCGATGCTCTTTTGGATCTGGGGCGCTACGCCGATGCGGAGGCCACGTTCAGGGACTCGATTGCGCGCGCGACTGCGCGACAAGATGCCCTCGTCTTGCGAGCTCGGTTAGGCGTTCTTGAAGCCCTGTTCCTTTCGAATCGGTTCGAAGATCTGGCCGATTTAGCAAACGTCATCATCGAAGATGCGCGCTCGCTTGATCCTCCGGAGACGGAAATCGAACGAAAGACGTACGTGATTCTGGCGCAGCTCTTGGCTGTCGAGAACCGCATGCCCGAGGCGTTCGACGCACTCGAACGCGCACTCCCCACAGTCACGACAGCGAATGCCGGCCTCGGAGCGTACAGGGCAGCAATTTACGTTTACTGGAGCGCCCGTCGCTTCAAGGAGGCTGTAGACGCATGTCGCGATGGACTCGCTGCGGCACTGCGGCTTGGACTGCGACGGACGGCCGGTGCCGAGTTTGAGTCAACCGCGGCGGACATCTGTATGTTCCGCGGCGACTGGGACGATGCCGTGCGATTCGCCGAAGGAGCGATTGCACATGCCGGCCAAGGTCTTCCCGCCATCCAGGCGAGACTGACGCTCGCCGAACTCCACCTGTGGCGCGGCGACCAGCAACACCTTCCGCAGCTCCTCGAGGATTGTCGTGAGATCACCGACCCGTCGAACGCCCAATCCATCGCCCGTCTATATGTGCTTGAGGCGTGGCTTCAGGCCGAACTAGGGAACTTCGACGAGGCAATGACCATCGTGGAGACGGGTCTCGAAGCGCTCGCTCCATACGGAGACCTCGAGCCGAGCTTACGGCTTCTGCTAATCGCAGTCGAAATCACGGCGAACGCGGGCACGACCGCGGCGAAGAAAAGGCAACGCGAAGCGATCAAAGTGGCACGTGCTCGGGGCCAGGACCTGTTCGATCGCGCACGCACGCTGCAAGGCCTGGACGAGTTTCTTGAGGAATCGGACGCGCACATTGATTGGAAGTTGCTTGAAGCTGAGTTCGAGCGCTCACAGGGTCGAGCGGAACCGGAGCGGTGGCACGCTCTTGCAGAACGGTGTGCGTCGCTTAGTCCGCCACTTCACGCATACGTGCTCCTGCGCGAAGCGGAGGCGCTACTCATCGACCGACGCACCGAAGCCGCGCCGAGGCCCGAGCGGACTCGTAAGGCGAAGGCGGCCATCGATGAGTCCAGGAGTATTGCGGATCGCCTTGGCGCAAAGCGCATTCTGAAGGAGTTGAACGAACTCAGCGCCTCGGCATTCGGGGCGCCCCGGGGACAGCACGCGCTACACGGGCTGACGCTTCGTCAGTATCAGGTGTGGCAACTGCTCGCCGAAGACTTGACGAATGAAGAGATCGCTTCGCGCTTGTTCATCTCGAAAAGAACCGTCGATAACCACGTCGCTGCAATCTTCCGAGCAAAGCGCGTCAGAACTCGACGGGATGCTGCGGAGCTCTTCCGTAAAGTTAGCGCCGAAGGAACATGAGTTGCCACGCGGTGATTCAACCTGCGTTGCGCATTCGGCCAGTCGAGGACGTTATCGACGCTGTCGGACGCGGACTTCTGGACGGAGCCGCTGCTCCAGTACCGCCCGAAGATCGAGTGTCGTCTGTCCCTCCACTTCAACGGTTAGGGCCAACGCGTAATCCTGGGTTTCATAAGGTTCGCTCAAAGCCGTCGCCCACGGCTCCGCCTGATGAATCGCGACGAGGTAATTAGGTATCGCCGTCGTCCACCTTCAGGACACGGCGTTCGAGTTCCCTTACCTGCAGCGTGGATCCTGTGAACGTCTGAGTACCTGGCTGCAAGTCCAGGCGGCGCCGACCCGTGATTAGGTCAGCCCTATCTTGGCGGTCCGGCGGTTGCCTACCATAAACGAAACGCGGGCTATCTCAGCGAGGTCAATGTTTCGAAGCATCACAACCTTGAGCGCACTTCACAGGCCGAGCTTCTCGTACACGTGGCCCTCGTAATAGTGCGGTCCTTCTTTTCGAGGTGTAGACGGATAGCCGGATGCGTAGTTGTCGAGGGCATACTTGATGATTGCCGGCTGGAACGATACCGAGAGGGCGTAGTACTTGTTTACTAGGAACGGCGACGGAATGAAGTTGTGATCAATGGTGCGGTCGCCATCGAGATTGGCCACGACGACCGGCATGTCCATTCTGATGATCGTATCGACCTCGTAACTGAGGAACGACGTCCCGTCACCGCCCTTTTGCTTTGCCTTCGCGCTTCCGAGCAGAACGACTTGCTTGGCATTCTTCAGCCTCTCGCGCAGTCGCGCCTTGATGGTCTCGGGCTGGCTGCTGTCGCGAGCGACATACAGGTCGTGTGCATCGAAGAATGAGAAGTCGATGTGCTCATTCTGGCGCCACGCCTCCATGAGTCGATAACTGCGAATGTCCTCACTCGCGGACGCGACGTAAGTCTTGTTCCGGTAGCTCATAGACCACCTCGCTTGGCGCCGAAGAACGCAAGCGCTTGAGCGGCCTCGTTCGGCCGGGCCCAATCGCCACTGCTACTGACTCGCATGATTGCGCTCGCCAGTGACACGACTCCTGCCGAACGAATCCCGTAAGTGACGCGCGGTCAGTTGTCCTGATTCAAGCCGTCGGCCCGTCAGTGCTCCGGCGAGGCTATGTCAACATTCCGCCTACCCAGAACCGTTGTCATGGTGACGGGTTCCCTCGGCTTTCGAGAAGGGTTCGAATCGAGCGGTGTGCACATTCGACCGAGCGTTCCAAGCCTTGTTCGACCTGGCCCGCTCGTCCGCGGCCAAGGTCGCGCCGGCCGAGGCGGAAGACGTCGCGGCCGAAACGATGGGACGCGCCCACGAGCGGTGAGACGTGATGGAGCCCTACGTGCGCGCTTGGGTCGTTCGTGTCGCCCGGAATCTCGCGATCGACCGGCTGCGAACGCGGTCACCCACCACTACCGCTCCAGAGCCGCTGCTGTTCGAATCTGGCGTCACTGAGCGAGTCGCTTTGTACGCCGTGCTGCGAACGCTCCCCGATCGACAGCGAGACGCGATCGCGCTCCGCTATCTCTTGCACCTACCGCTGGAGCGCGTGGCCGCCGCCATGGGCATCACCGTCGGAACCGTGAAGCAGCACATCCACCGCGGCCTCGCGGCGCTGCGATCGAAGGGAGACCTGAATGGATAGGAAGGAACTGCTCGAGTCGTATCTCGCGGAGGCTGCCACGTATTCGGCGCTCCGCCGAAACCAAGAGCGCGAGCTCCTGCTGAACTCGCATGGTGGCGACAAGTCCGCACTCCGGAAGCTCATGCACTCGTATCTCGAGTTGATCGCGTTACTCGCCATCAAGCTCACGCCAGAGGAGCGAGATCCGATTCAGGCGATTCAGGAGGCCAACGTCGCGATGTGGGAAGTGCTTCAGGACGCATCCGTCGACGAACCTGTGGCCCGGCTCTTCGAGACCGTGCACCGCGCGGTTTCGGCGACGTCGTAGTTCTGGAAGACAATCGGGCAGCACAGACAAGAGTAGTTCTGGCTCACGTCCAGGCGGCGCTGACGACACCCGGGCTTGCTTCACGGCCGTCGCTAAAAAGCGCGCAACCGGTCCGTCGCGCTCTGGATCCGACGGTCGAGGACGCACTTTACAACGTCGTCGCGAGTTCTCTTAATGGAGATAACGCGTCAGAAAGCGCTCCGAAAAGCGCAACGAGATCGCGTTTCTCCTGGTCAGAGCGGTTCAAGTAGTATCCTCGGAGGTCCACCAATTTGCAGTCTGACTGCAACTTTCTATCTGTTGAAAAGTTCTAGTGCTAAGCGTCCTGAAAGTTCTTACGTTTCGAACGCGCTAATGCTTTCAACAGATAGAAAACGGTCTATTCCTGAGACAGTTCTAAAGCAGAACCTGACAGTCAGATTGCCGATCGCTCGCCGGAAGCGGACCTAAGCGGAGCGCCTGCGTGTATCTACCGACAATCTCTCGGCAAGTTTCGAGGCTGCTCGAACGAACCGATCACCGCGCTCTTTAGCGTCACGGAACATTCCGAAGCTTGCACAGCCGGGTGACAGGAGGACGGTGAAACCGTGCGGCTCTGCGAGCTTGTATGCACGATCGACCGCTTTGGGCATAGAGCAATACGGCCCATAGACTTTCTGAACCTCGGCTTCTTCCAAGGCCGCTTGGAGTCGTTGCGTACCTGACCCATCGAGCAGGACGACGGCAGCCGCATATTCCCTTAAGGTGCGGGCGAGTTCCTCAAATGAAGAACCCTTGTCGGAGCCTCCGACGATAGCAACCACTTGACCCTTTTGAAAGCTCCGCAGTCCAGCAATAGCTGCAAACGGAGCAGTCGCAGCCGTGTCATTTACAAACGATACGGATCCGACGTCGCCTACGGCTTCTAGTCGACCTGGCACAGGCTCAAAGTTGCGAACGGCCTTGCTGAGGTCGCTAATCTCTGCGCCAAGCGCCAAAGCGACACCGATCGCAACCAATGCGTTCAACTGCATGTGGGGGCCTATCAAGCCAAGCTCGTCTGCTCGGCCAATCTTGTGCGTGCGCCCCTTCCAGTCTGCACACAAGTAATCGCGTTCGATGAAGAGATGACCAGCACCACGTCGGGCTGAACCGTTCCCGAATGTGATTTCCCTTGCCGAAGTTTTCCAGCGCTTAGTTGCGGAGGCGGGAAGAATCGCCCAGTCGCTCGAACCCAAGATGTGGAACATAGACGCCTTCGCATCGGCGTAGGCATCGAAGCTGGAGTACCTATCGAGGTGATCCTCAGCGATGTTCGTCAAGGCGGCGACATCCGGGGATAGCCCGTGAGACGTAAGGCCCTCTATTTGAAAAGACGAGAGTTCCAATACGGCGACATGCTCTGGCGTGAGGTTTGTCAGTTCATCGAGTGCCGATCGACCCATGTTGCCGGCCAAACGGTTCGGAAGTCCTACGCGATCAAGAATCGCGCTTGTTAGGTGCGCAGCTGACGTCTTGCCCTTTGTCCCGGTGATTCCGACAATGCGACAGGGATATTCGCGACATTCTCGAAAGAAGAGCGACATCTCCGATTCAATTGTCTTGTCTGCTTCCTCAGCCCAGAGGCAGATGTCAGCGCCTGGAGGCACCGCGGGATTCAGGACGACGATGTCGGCCCAGTCCACGTCACGGCGTTTGTGTTGGCCAAACGTTCCTGGGAGATGCTCCAGAAGGGATGCCGATTCCGGAAAGGCGCTCTTTGGCTGTAGGTCAGTAACGCGAACACTGGCGCCTCGCTTCAAGAGGTAGTTGACTACGCCTGGACCGCCATGATGGTGGCCCACGCCAACTACGAGGACGTTGCGTCCCTCGACGCCGTTCGGGTCAGTCTGCCTACTTGTCATGGCCATCGTCGTGTTTCATTGTCTGGTACCCCTGGGGTAGGCGCACGGAACCAGCGGACGTTAAACAAGAAGGGGCACCGTGTGTACGGGAAATCATCCTCCCGTCTTGCCGGCGATGCAAGCGCTTCGGAGAGAATCGGCGTGCCTTTCCGGGATGTCCTTGTAGCGGTCCCTTGCAGACGATGGTCGAAGCAGCTCCATCGGCTGAGTGCTTCGAGGTTGGCTGGTTTCTACCCTCGGAATCGGTCTGAGCGCCAATTGCTCAAGTGCGTACGCCCGTTCGTGCCACGCGTCACGACAACTGCTCGCGGAAAGGCCGAATTTCCCGAATCGCATCCGGCGGGAACAGCACCTCCCATTCACCCTGTCGGCCCTCATGCTCAGCGATCGGATGAATGCTCGCGATGTAGGCATCGATGCGTGAAGCAAAGAACGAAGCCAACTCGCGCAGGAGCTTCGGCGGCAGTTCTTCAAGAATCGAACGAGCGGCTGCAGACTTGATCTTGTTGCTTGCGGAGCGCGTGGCATTGAGAGTCTCGACGAGGAACTCGCGTTCCTCACGGCTTATCACGACCTCATCGAGGGCGAGTCGCCAGAATTCCGGAGCCAGGGCTTCATCCAGCGAGCCGATATCAGCGACTAGCGTCGGCGCCACTTCGCATGTGACAACGAAGAGGTGCCGGTCAGCGATTTCGATCGGCCGGCGGTGCAATGAATCGGCCGGACTCAGCCAGCCGTATCGCTTACCGGCGCGCAGTCCTGCGACACGCCCGTAGGCCGAGTCCATACGGTCTTCAGCTGCGAGATCGACGAGAGCGTCAACGAAGGCACGAACGGCCGGCACGTACTCAGGTGAGGTACGAACCGCTCCAAGCGAAGCCGCCCAGACATAGACATCAGCTAACTCTTCGAAAGCCACTTGAACTCTCCGCCTTCAGCTCCCGTTGAACTGCAATCGAGCGCACCCTAGATGGTCGCAGCGAGTTCTATTAGTGGTCGAGCGATGTCCGAAAACGCGGAAAAGACGGCGACGAGGTCGCGTTTCCGCTGGTCGGAGCGGTTCAGATAGTGTCCTCGGAGGTCCACACCAAGGTCGCACCTGAGGTTTCAGGTGGCGCGTGGCGACGCTCGAACGCAATAGGGGCACTTCTGATCTCCGGTATCGACCGACATCCTGACGCCGCCCCTGCGGGCGTCGTATGTCAAGACTCGCGCGGGAGAACGGAGGCCGGCCCGCCAGACAGCGAACTCGGTCACCCCGAGAGAGGCGACGACGCCGTTGAGCGACACCACAGCGGGGCCCGTTCCGTCCAAGAAGCGGCGACTGACCCCATAAATCTCCTCGTCCTCGCGTCTTTGGTCCGGCGTCATCCTCGCCCAACGCAGCGCGTTTTGGTCGAGTTGATCCAGGCAAGACAGACACCCGCCCTCGGGTCCAAAGCTGAAACACAGGCGACCGCCGTAGATGACGCTCTCTCCGTCGTCAGCCGGCACCACATCCGTCGCTAGGTCGATGTACGGCGTGCTGGCATCGGTCGTCAGTTCGAGGAGCGCGAGTCGCACGGGCTCCTCGTCAACACCAGCTATGAGCACGTCAGCCGTATGCGCGACGTGACGGACATTGTCGGCGTCATGTCGGCTGCAGATGAGCGTGACCTCCGCTTCGGGCAAGATTGCGATGATTAGGTCCCTGACGACCTCGATCTTCAGCCGTCCGATGTCCCGCGGCGTAGCGCCGATCAACCGATTGAGATTGGATAGTGACACCACGTCGTCATCGACGAGGACGAAGCGGAGGACACCCAGATACGCAAGTTGCTGTGCGACGTGTGACCCGAGCCCGCCGAGACCGACGAGCAGGACGGTCGTATCCGCGATGCGCCAGTGACCCTCCGCAGCGAACAACCTAATCTGCCTGTCGTAGCGTCCGACGGTGGCCGTCATTGCGGGCGCCTCTTGAGGGAAAGACCCGTCGGTGCGCAAGGAGCATTGTTGCCAATCACCAGGCCGAGCGGTTCGGGACCAGCGGGTGATTGCCACGCCAAGCCGTCGAACGAGGTCTCGGCGAAGACAAGAGCCCCGTAGGGTCGTCGGGGGAGACGCCACAAGACGTGCGGGACCAACTCGTTCAAGCCCTCCCAATCCGTGAAAGACATCGCGGCTAGCGAGCTGGTCCGGTGCGAGTGAGCTTCGACGAGACACGCGTCGAGTTCGGTCGCACGCCGAATCACCCGCCCACGCACCTCATCTTTGAGTTCCAGGTGGTACCGGCTCTTAATCTCGTGCGAGTCCAGCGCCACGAGGTCAATCTCCTGAGCGTCGAGGTACGACCCGTCCCATCGGCAGAACAGGAACGAGACCCGCTCGCTCTCACCCTCGAAGTGATGTGCTTGTAACCGCCGGTACTCGTCGTCCGTGAGATGGAGGTACATCACGAACCCTCTCGCAGACGATTCGCGAACGCCAGAACGAAATTCACCATGTTGGTGCCGGCTGTGATCGGTTCGGCCGGCTGCCATGGATCGAGCTCGCAGGAGAACTTGCCCCACTCTCCATCGAACGGCGTGGCCGCAGGGGCCGTGTAGTTCCCCACGTCGGCTCCGGACTGCAGCCCGAATGGCAGCCGGACGTAGAACCCATACGGACGCTCCGCGGGCAGACCCGCCGGGATTTGGAATGCAACGTCGATCGTCTCGCGGTCCCACGATCCAGGGGGAACCGGATATGACGGAATCATGACCCATAGCCCGTCCTCGACAACTGACAGCGACGGCCAGCGGCGTCGAAGCAGGTCAAGTTCCGCTGCGCAGCGCTCGTTCATCCGCGCTTGAACCGGACCTTCTTCGCGAACCCGTGTCCGGGCTTGATGTCGACCGTCTCGCTTTCAGCGAGCGTGCGCTCAGCGTTGTCCTGCAGGTTGATCTCGATGACGGGCTCGTCTGACGGCAGACTGCCGAGCGTACGAATCTCCGGGACCGTGATTGTCGCCGACTCCCAGGGATGCAGCGTGCCTTCGATGTCGATCTCGAACTTCGGGCCTTGCGACGCCATGATTGGCTCCTAGCACTTGGAGAGACGTTCCGTTACCTGTGCAGAACGGCGAACCGGGACACTCTGTCCGGCGTCGACGGCATCGAAGAATGTGAGCCGCGCACGAAGCCCTCTTCCCCGCGGAGTCAACGGCTCGTTGCCGTCAGAGCTCGGCCTTAGCGAAATTCAAGCCGACGTCGTGGAGATCGTTGGAGTCCGTAAATAAACCACGGACGCATCTCCGAACAGACCGTCAGAGAGCTTTCGAGCCAGCGGCTCTTCATATGTCGTAACGAGCAATTGCCGAATGCCCGACGTCGCGGGCGTCGCGGCCAGCATCGAGGCGACCTCGCGCCGCGCGACGGGGTCGAGATGCTCGAGCGGCTCATCGATCCAGCAAAAGTCGGCCTTCGTTGCGACCGCAAGAATCATCATCCGAAGCAAAAGCTGAGCGCCCATCTTCTCGCCGGTACTGAAGGCCTCGAAAGGAAGACTTCCGCCGAGATGTTGCCGAGAAAGGGCCCCCTTCGACGACAACTGCAACTGACCGCGATCCTCGAACAGGCGATTCCAACGATCGGATACATCACTCGCGATCGGGCGGTAGGCCGCATCCAGAACGTCCGCCACTGCCCGTTCACTCGCGTCGATGGAAGCCGTGACGAGCCCGAGCGCCTTTAGCTGCAAGGCGAGGCGTTCACTATCCCGGATCCGCTGCTCGGCGTCGTCGACCGCGCGAGTCGCAGCAAGCGACTCCGCACGCTTTTCGACAGCGCTCTGACGCGCGTTGCCGAGAGTGGCTTCGAGTTCGACGAGTCGCTCCTTGGCGTCTCCAAGAACGAGCGCCTGAGGCTCTGGCTCATCGACCTCGAGTGTCGCTACTCGTCGTCTGGTCTCGCGGAGGAAGGACACCTGTTCCTCCTCGGCCCTAGTGTCGACCCGAGAAATCTCGTGCTCGATGGCCGCGATGTCCCGTTCGTGTGTCGCGCGCGCGTCTGCAACCTCCTCCGGTGCCAGCGGTCGGCGGCATACCGGGCACTCACCCGTCCCTGCGGTTAGCAGTTCGAGGGCTTTGCGAATAGCGTCCGCGCGACCCTCGAGCTCACTCGCACGCCGCCTTTCGAAATCGATCCGTCTAAGGGCTTCCTCTTCAAGCCGCTCTACTTCCTCGGCAAGGTGGCTTGCATCGATCGAGGAGCTGGTTCGGTCGCTTAACTCCAAAGCCAACGTTTCCAGCTCGGACCGGCTCATTCGAGTCCGGCCGCGCCATGCTTCGTAAGACTCGGCGTTGCGAACGGTCTCGGCTGCAGCGTCGACCAGTGCTTGAGCCTCCGTGAGCGCCTCGTGAGCTGCACTGGCTTCCTGCTGAGCTATCTCCGCCTGACGCTTCAGCGTGCGCAGTTGGCCAGGTGAGATGCCTTCGGATTGCTTGACCGCGCGGAGATTGCCCTCGACGGACTTCTGTCTGAGCTTAAGAGCGGCGATTAAGTCGTGGACGTGATCGACGCCGAGGAACCGGCAGATGTGACTGTCCAGGTTGAGCTCTGAAGCATCTGCATTGAAGTCATCGCGCAGCAGCGTTGTCACACGAGCAAGGAACGATGCGGCGGCGCCGTACTCTTCGACGACTATCGCCCGCAGCTCCTCGGCTGAAATGCTGCGACCTTCCAGCGTCGCCGAGCAGGAAGACGGATTGGCCGCCGTTGGTCGTCGCGGTCGGACGCGCGAAATCGTCAACTGAGTGCCGCTCGGAAGCGTCAGTTCGACAGTTGCACTCGCGACAGAGGCTCCGAGGCGCACCGGGTCGGGCCCAACGTCTGCATCGTCGCCAAACAAAGCCCAGCGCGCCGCTTCAATTACTGAGGACTTTCCGATGCCATTGCGAGCAACGACGAACGTAGTTCCCGGGCCGAAACGGACATCAAGTTCCTCAAATGCGCGCCAGTTCTCCAGAGTCAGTCGGGTAATCAATCCGTCAGACCTTCGAGCAGATCCTCAATCGCATCGGCAGCGCGACCGCTTGCAATGACGCGCCTCAGGAGTTCCGCCACTTTCTCTGCTTCTGGGGGACCGAAGGCCGTGAAGACTTCCTTCTTAGGGGAAGAAGATCGTTTGCCGCTAGCTATGACCTTCGCGATCGCCGCTTCAGCGAAGGACTCGATGGAAGACCCAATGATCCCTACGGGTTCGTTCATCTCGTTGGTGGTCTCCTCGTCGTCGGGCAAGGTCAACTGAGATTCAAAATGCTTGAAAAGCGCGTCGACGAGAGGCAGTGGTTCGACCGCCACACGGGGCCCGGAAGACACGCCCGTCGGTGGCTCGATTGCAGTAGTGGTTGATTCCGCATCAACCACTACTGTCGTCCAGCCTGCATCGCAGATGCTGATAGCAACGGCGTTCGCCTCATGGTGAGTCCGAAGGAGCGCGCCGGAGGCTTCTGCGGCCTCGCGTGAGCACAAATGGAGGCCGGGGTTCAGTCCAACGAGCGCCGTGAGCAACACCGACGCCTCGAGATCGACCACGCGGCCCAGCGTTATCAACTCATGAGCAGCATCCACTCCGACCCGCTCGGCCGGACTGATCTCAATCAGGGCGCCGTTCCTACGCCAAGACAACTCCGCCAGGTGCGTGCGATAGTCGTCGAACTCGAAGTCTTCCGGCTCATGTGAGTCGGAGACGTCAAAGGCTTCCGGCGACAAGTCTGCGAGAAGGTCAGCGACGAGTTGCTGGTGCTCAATTCGCTGATCCGTCGGAATCTCGATCGGACTGCCAGTATCCAAGTCTGATTCCGGTGTGCGATGTTCGCGGCGCGCCTCCCGAAGCCTGCCGATCTCGTCGTCGACATCTAGGGAAGCGAACCGTTCCAAGAAAGCTCGCAGATCGACGTGTCCTTCGACGGACGTAAGTAAAACCAAATCGACACCCAGCGGCGACGCTTCCTCCCGAACGATCAGACTGTATTGGTCGGCCAACTCTGGCTCGAACACCACGGGTATAACCAAGGCGGAGTCTTCGAGCATCCGGCGTGTCCAAACCAACATCGCCTGGGCGTTGCCAACGCGCCAGAGCTCACCCTCCCTCGGGATCGCACTCGAATCACTTTCGGACGCCTCTCTCAGACTCACTGGAACTGAAGGTGAAGTCGCAGCAAGGGCGTCGAGCACGGTAGGGCTAGGGACCGGAATTGCCGCGTCACGCAGCCGGACCAGCCTTACTCGACAAGCAAGGCAGCCAGCGACGTGACGCTCAACCTGAGCACCGGTCGATTCGGCCAGCTCGCCTCGAGCAAACGCATGGAGACGGGCCTCGGGGACATGGAATCCATCGTTCGAACTAATCATCGATATCTCCCTATAACGCCGAACCCTCGTCGTCGGTCCGCTGAATCATCCAGTCATCGGCGAGGGCCCAAAGTTCTTCAAGCACGGCTTCTCCGTCGGACTCGCCTGCAAGTTCGTCGGAGAGCCGCATAGACAGTTGCTGCCGGACGACGGAGGCCTGACTCTTGCGCAGGCCGAGAAGCGAATCTAAGTCTCGCGCAGGTCGGTTCCGCGCCGCGAGAAGCGTTCTCTCACGATCGCTCAGCGACTCGAAGATCGAGCTACTCCGAACGAAGGCCAGCGCCTCAGCTTCAGGCTGAGCGACGCTCTGCTGATCAGGAATTTGCTCGAGGACGTCGAGTTCCAACGTCAGAGGTCCGCGGCCCGGGTCGATCCGCGCCGTGATCGCTCGCGCAATATCGACAAGCGGAAGCGATCCCTGCGCGGCGTTAAGGACTGCGACGCACAAGCGCTCGAGCGACTCGAAATCCGCGACGGGTGCGCGCCGACGCCCGCTCCAGGTTGGAACAACGACCGAGAGCTCGGCGGCGGCCGCAGCGGCAAGATCCGGCGTCGGCGTCCCGCTGGGCTCGCCTGGCCCAGCCGCCAGTTTCCATCTTTCGGGCGTGCCAGGTATCGCAACAACACTGTCGCTGCGATCCAGGATGCCGCGGACACGTCGAAGGAACGCGCCGAAATCCGTACGGCGGCTTCGGTCTCTATAGAAGTTCAGAACGGCTCCATGCAGGAGCTTCTCGAAGCTTTCGTCGTCGACTGCCCGGACGAAGATGTCCGACAGCCTCTTAGGTCCCCGGTCTTCAGTCAGGAAGTCATGCGCCGCTTCCTGGACTGCCGTTTCATCCCACATTTGATGTCCTGCAGGAGGCGGGAACCGGCGGCCAACGGCTACCGCAGCGACCGTCTTGTACAGGAGCGCCGCGCCCGATGGGCCAAGGCGCCCGGTGGTCTTCAGTTCTTCGTATGCCGTCATCCAAACCTCTCAATGACGCGAGAGAGGACGTCCTCGGGCAGCCGACCGAGGTGCTGCACGTTGCGCGGCGTCCACAGGACGGCGGGCGCCGATCCGAGATTCGCGAAGACTCCCGGCTTCCTCAGGCCGATTTCCGGCATTGGATCGTGGGGAATGCCCTTCTTCACCGGCTGCGATGTTCGGGTCACGACGGTGATTCTGCCTTCGACGGATGCCGGCACCTCGATGACCACAAGTGGCCTCGTTGGCTCAGCGTCGCCGCTCCAGATGATGATCGTGGATACCCAGAAGAGGTCGCCCACTTCGGGCAGTGACGGGATATCTCGCGGGTCCGTCGGCGGCACCGGTCGCTACCAACTAGATGCTCGTCCGCGTTGGAACTCGGTCCAGTCAAGCGATCGCTGTGCGAGACGTCTCAGAGCACACTCCTAACTCATCGCAGCTACTTCCTTGCATGCACGTCTACCGAACGGCGAACCGACTCGCCGCGTCCGGCCTGATCCCTGACGTCGCCGGGTCATGGCTTGCTCGATACATGACTCCACGCGACCTGCCGAAACGGCTCATCGGCCCAATGACGGCAAGCGTGTCTACCGCTTCGATCTCGACGACGACAAGCGCTACGGACTCTCGAGCGATCTCGGCTCCTGGTGAGTTGAATCGCGTAGTCCTCGCTCCCGTCCAGGCGGCCCTAGATGGTCGCAGAGAGCAGCTCGCTCCAGCTCCGACGGATACCGTTTCCGCATGAACGAACCCACACGCATCCTTCCGGCCGAGTTCGTTGCTATGGCGCTCCCAACGGACGCAGCCGATGGCCCATATCTCGACATCGCGGGTGTCAAGGTTCGCTGGGCGAGTGGCCCCGTCGGCGTGTATGTACGGCGCTCTTCAAGAGATCTGTCCGTGATCGAGATCGCCATCGCTCGTCACGACGGGCTGGCTCAGGAAGCGCTCGAGGTCGAGAACGAAGAGGCCGGACGATATCCGCTTGGTCCCATGGAGTACTGGCGCACCCGGATGGTCGGCAAATACCGCTACGGTCCGGATCAACACCTCATGACGGACGAGGAGTTTGAGCGCGACTGGGCCGAGTCGCTAGGCGACGGCGGGGAAACCTAGATCGAAGAACGCACCCCGCAATGGCTCGCGATAATGAACCGATCTCCCGAACCTTGCGACTTCGGATCTCGTCTGGGCCCGAGAATCCTCCAGCGACCTCAAGATGTGACGAGACATTCCGCCAGGGTCACCTTGGCACGTCGATGTCAAAACGATCGCCACGGTACACCTCGGTGTAGACGCTCCCATCCAAGTCGATTTCTCGGTCAGTCCGCCCTGCGAAGGTTCCTCGTGGCAAACGAGGGTCCGCCGCGTAAATGTTGTGGTAGCCGTCGAGGCGACCAACACGCGCGTTCTCATCGAAGTCTGGCTTCGCGAGTTCAGCCTCCGCCACGCTGTACGCCTCCTCGAATGTTGCGTCGGCTGCAGTTAGCTCATCGATCCGGCGCTCAACTGCAGCCTTCGTAGGATTGAACACTTCTAGGACCGCGACTGCACTAATCGTCGTTAGGCGCTCGGGCTGGAGCCGACCGCCGCTTGTGAAGACGTTTCGTGCCGGCACATCTGGCGGAGGGCCGCCCTGCGGATCAATCGGGATGCTGATCGCGACATCGCCGTACATGGCGCCAGGAACGATTAGTTGCGACGCCGGATGGGAAGGCACAAAGCGGAGAACGACCACGTAGGGCTGCCTTCCCTTTAGGTGACGACCTTGCTTGTGCTTGTCTTGAAGCTTTCTCCTGATGGCGCCGTAAGAATCCAGCCAACCGGCGGCTCCAACGCGACTGCCTTCACGTGGAGGCACGAACCAGTGCAAGTCCGTGACTTCGCAAACCACGACCCCCGAAGGCGTATCTACTGAGAAGTCAGGATTCCGTTCACCTTCCCTAGCACTTGGCTCGTACTCGAAGGCGTAGCCGACTCGTTCGAGGTAATCGGCGAACAACTCTTCTGACTCGGTCGCGAATCGCTTCTCAGCCAACTCCGGACCTGCTAGGGCACGTCGTCGTCGAACTCGACGCCGAGGCCGACTCGCGGCCAATACTCTTGCTTCGAGGGCTCCCACACGCTCGTTGTGTCGGCAGAACGATACGCACGCAAGGCAGGATTCTGTGTTACGGCCCACGCCTCGAGTTCATGCAGCAGCCTCCGGAGGTCGTCGGCCGACGTCCGGGCCGAGGGAAACCCGGATGACTAGGTCGCGCCGAGTACCACGCGCGGACTACGCGGTGATAGACGACAATCCAGCGGATGGAAGAAGCCGATCAAGACAAGCAGCCGGAGCCCGCGCACCGCAATTTAGATGAACGCCCGTCGCTTGGGGATCGAGTCGACGCGTGGACCAAGCGAAACCCAATTGTCGTCACCTTGCTCTTTGCGGCGTTAGTCGTTTCGGCCGTTGTCACGGTCGGCAGTGCTGGAGTCGGAGGTTATCGTTGGCTTCATAGTCGAGCCGCTTGGCGCAGCGATGCGTATTCGAAACTCCGATCGCTCAAGAGGCTTCGACATTGGACAGTTCACGAGTGTTCTCGGACCAGCCCTCTTCATACGGTGGTCCGACAAGCGTGATGTCGTGGAGTACACGTTCCGCGGGCGCGACTTCTGGGTTCAGGCGCTAGCCGACCCTCGTGGGCTAGTGGACATCTATTCGGCGACTTCCTGCGATCCGTCGTTTACACCGACGTTTGATCCGTTCCCCGGCCGTGTTCCGCGGGTGACGCTCCAACGGACCCCGCTCTCGGCGATCCGGACTCACACCACTGTCGATTACTCCTTCTCTGGAGCGACCGGTAACTCGCACGTCGCGGAGGACTACTACGGCACGAACGCTTACCAAACCTTTCGATGGGACGTCGACGACGCGTGCCCGCCGCTCTTAACCGGCACTGTCTCGCCTGATCCTTACGCGTTCGTCGGCGATCGCGACGTGGCGCCGCGCTGGTACGTCCGATCACGACACACCTTCATCGTTAACACCTATACCGAGTCGACGATCGACTGGCAGAACACGCTCGATGGTGCTAACTCCGCTAGACCTTCTCTTGCGGACGCGGAGGCTGTCCGCCTTGGCCGACGATCCGGGACGTTCCGATCCAGGTCGGCGTCGACAGAATCTTGATACGCACCGTTCAACAGAACCGCGGAGCGCCGCCTCGGCACTGAGCGAGTGCCCTTGTCGCCTCGACAGGAGCTAGGGCATCGAGAGATCGCTTGGTCCGAGGTCCCACAGCGCGTAGAAGATGTGTGCGTTTACGTCGAAGAGTAGCGGCCGTGTAACCGCGAAGGTGTCGACCGTTGCCTCCTTCGAGAACTCCTCCCACTCCTTCGAACCGACCACTCCGGCTTCGTCGGGAAGCCACTTGTATGCCTTGCACCCGGACGCGAGCCAAGCGCGAGGAACGGAGCCGACCGAATTGGCCGCGAGGTCCTTTTCACATGCGCGCTCGTGGTCGGAGGGCCCGAGATCCGCAACGGCAGCCTCGGAGTTCAATGCGTTCCTGAGGTGAGCAATCGCCCGGCCTTGTCCGGCGGTACGCCCAATGGGGCGTCCCCGGGCGTAACGATTAGCGAACACATTCATCCCCATAGCGTCGTACTCCCAATTCGACGCATGGCCTCCTCCCCAAGCGAAGGCAATGTTGAAGTAAGAGGCTCCCGGTACCGCCATGATCTCAGAGTCGCGCGCGACGCATCCCGTGTCAGCAATGGTCGTCCGGTTCAGGACAAGCGCGCTCGTCTCAAGATGCACCGCGTTGCCCGAACCGACGATATTGCAGAGACCGACGTGCGAATTTATCCGAAGGTCGCGGTCTCGAGTTGTGACCGCGTAGTAGACGACGGACCGCGTTCCGTCGAGGAGTAACTGCATCAACAACATCTTGTCGACGTACGTAATCTCGGTCGTCACTCCGTAAGGGTTCTTCGGGGCCGCGAAGCGCCCCGTCGGGTCGCCGAAGCGACTATCCGCCTCTTCTTCCGTCATTCCGATCCGAAGATGGTCAACTCGCGCCTGGGCCGCTCTTGCTTGTTCGTCCCACGTTCGCTTGTGTCCGCTTCGCTCGGCGTCGACGAGGACGGGACCAACAACAACGCTGACAACCACCAAAGCTCCGACGAGCGCCGTCACTCTCGCTCGAACGGTCGCACGTCGTTGCCCCCACTGCACGCCGGCTACACCGAGCGCCCCGGCCGCGCTCAGACCGAGCAAGCCTAGGCCGCGGATTCCGGTGTTTAGGTCGCGGAGAAGTCCCGCGAGGGCAACGAAGCCAGCAACAACCCACCCTCCACCTGTAAAGAACGACGACGCGAGAGAAGGTTCGGGTCGTGTGCTCTCGTGTTCATTCACGCCTCGGAGCATCGTATCTGCTACCGACGGTGCAAACGCCCGCGCGGTGATGACAAGACACGGCGTAGCCAATCCCATCATCGCGCCGTTGCGCGACCCTCAATCCGTCCACGTTCCATCGCGAGAGCAAAGAGATCGACGCGGTTGCGAACCTCGAGCTTCTCGAAGATCCGGTTCACCTGTGTCTTGACCGTGTGATCCGTAACGCCGAGCCGCTCGGCGATCTGCTTGTTCGTACGCCCGCGGACGAGGTGGTCGAGGACCTCTCGCTCACGCTTGCTCAACGATCGCCCGGCCGGTAGCGCGAGATCGTGTCCGTTCTTCACCGCCGCACCTAGTCGGAGATAGCGACGAAGAAGCTCGAAGGCCGAGTCCGACAGGAATCGGCTGGGGATAGGGAGGCGCCTCGCTGCCGACGGTTCGTGAGTTCACGCACGGAATTCCACAGTGAGTAGAACTTCCGAAGCGATGCGTCCAACCGAGACAGAGCTTCGGTATGCTGACGACGTGCCCAGCTTCGGCGATCCTCTACGGAATCCGCGTACCGCACCGATCGTCGCGACCAAGGTCTTCCGCCTCTGGAATCAAGACGCAGCGCTGACAAGTCGAGAACACGTGCAGCACAATCGGCGGCGGCGTCGGGCCTCACAATCACGTGGGCAGCGTTCCGACAACGCGAGGTTGATGAGTGCGTCGAAGCTACACGAGCTATTCCGTTTCTTCGCTGTACAGCGCAGCCGGCAACGGCGCGAACCCACCTGATTGACGCGCCTGGGTCTCAACGCGTCAGAATTCGACCATTCAATCGCGGCGTGGATCGATTCGCTCTGACAAGCTTCCGCCCGGTATTGGACGAACTGCGACCAACAGGCAAAGGAGGAAAAAGCCATGTGCCGATCAAGGGTCTCGAATCGCGCACATCGGTCGTCCCTGTATGCCACTCGCGTTGACTACGTGTTCGGCCATCGTTATCGAGCCTCAGCAAGAGACCAATCCCCGGCCAAACGGGAGGTATCGTTGGTTTAGCGGCGTAATACGTCCGTAGTCACCGATTGCGACGGCACCATCCACCGCGGAGGCACTCAAAGCGCTGGTTGGACAGGAATTCCGTATGGGTGGGTCAAGTCCCACTCGGTCAGCCTCCATAAGAGGACCAAGCGCCGAACGAAACATGAAGGTAGCCAGCACGATGCGTCAACGACACGACCTCGGCCAAGACGGACTCGCGGTCGACCCTGCCACTGACCGACTTGCCAATAATCACTACGTGATATCGCTTGCCAGACTCGCTTCGGCTCGCCATCTCGATGAGCGCGCGGCTATCGCCCGCCATAAGTAGTCGAGCTCGCCCAAACGCGCCCACGGGGCCATCTCCCCCGCGTACCGAACGTTCCGATCGAAGATGTACGCGTACGTCCCGGGCTTGTCCGCCACCCGGGGCGGATGGCGAGTCGTCAGGCGACAAGTTGCATCAGGTACAGCGAAGAGCAGCCCGCCCAGCTTGAGCCCAACCGACCCACAATGCACATCGCCAATTCGCGACGTATTCTGACTGCATGGCTGGCGAAACCATCGAACGTTACAGAGTCATCGCAGCTCCTCCCGAAGAGGTGTGGAAAGTACTCTCCGACCTGCGTCGGATGGCAGAGTGGTCGAAAGATGTCGACAGCATCGAATTGCTCTGCGGCGACGGCGCAACCGTTGGCAGCCGATTCATGGGAAATAATCAAGACGAGACCAGGACCTGGTCGATGGTGTGCGTCGTCGACGAATGTGAGCCGGGAAGGCGCCTCGAGTTCCATACGGAAACTCCCGAAGGCGAGGCGCGGACACGCTGGTGGTACGAAATAGAAGCAACGGCCGATGGCGGATCACGCGTCACGGAAGGATTCCTCCGGTTAGCAACACTGACCGAGGAGCGCGCAAGACGCGAGCGCGCCCTAATAGGAGACATCACCGAGTACAACGCAACAAACATTGACGAAAGCCTTCGTCAACTGGCTACCTTGATTGAACGCTAAGCAGCTCGGCATATGGAAGACATTCCGCGAGTACTGACGTTTGCCGAGTCAGGGGGGAGGCAAAGAATAGGAGGGAGCACAGGCTCGCGACTTCTACGTCTTGCCACGCATCCGCACGAGATGGCATGACGATACGACCCTAATCAGCCATCCTTCGGTAGGCCACCAAAATCTAGAGGTCGCGGCGCGCTGAAGAGACTTCGAATCTCGGAATCTGCTAGGCGCGATGCATAAGGCAGCGGCGACATACTCATCTCTGGATCGAGCGCCAACCACGGTGCGGTCATCCAAGAAAAGAGCACATACCTGGGCTCCTCAGCGAAGACCGGAACTGTCGCATGCCACAGGCACTCCGAAAACAGGATGATGCTGCCGGGAGCAGCAGTGATTCGCACTATGCGACTCCCGTCACCGAGGGCCGGTTTAGTTCCATCCTCTAAATGCGATGCGTCAAGAAGCGCAGTACTCCCATGCTCCGGTGACGCGGGCGTTAGGAATGTCGCGCTGGTGACGGACAGAGAGTTGATGAGGTCCGTGTCGGCATCATCCCGACGCAACCCCCACTTCGGCATAAAGTCACGGTGCCAGTCCCATCCCGTCCAGTCTCTTAGTCGTTCCGCGTCAGACCTCCGGCCAGGGTGAGGCACGTTAGTGACAGCCTTCTGATCACCTAAGCGTATTTCGTTCATACCAATTATCTGCCGATGAGCCGCGAGAAGGCCCGGAATCTTGAACCACTTTAGGAAGAACGCGCTGTGGCAAGCTGGCGACTGGATCTGTCGACCGGGATACCCCAACGCCTCAGAGCTGTGGTCTAGCAACCCGAAGCAAGCTTCCAGCGCATCGATGTATTCAGTGCACTCCGTCGTCGACAGTACTTTTTCCAGCACTAACCATCCATGCTCAGCGAAATGCGACAGCTGTTCGCGTGTCAGTCCGTCATCATTCAGCCCCGCCCAATGTTCAAACACGGAACCTGGAATCGTATTCGACGAATCCGGCA
>Ga0307469_10000093_pt1 | contig 35006 bp, 31 predicted proteins | sample atmos_gasesAM2C__FD_203084 | JGI IMG/M metagenome (GOLD analysis project Ga0307469, IMG submission 203084) | Hardwood forest soil microbial communities from Morgan-Monroe State Forest, Indiana, United States - atmos_gasesAM2C_515 | ecosystem: Environmental > Terrestrial > Soil > Temperate... | reverse complement strand
ATGAGCTCCTTCACCGAGGAAACCATCGGCACCGCCATCCAGGTCCGTTCGGTAAAGTTGTTCATGAAGAGGTCGTAGCGCTCCTGTGGGTCTTGCCACAGATCGAACACTTGGGGAACGGTAGCCACGTACTTCTCGGCACCCTTCCAGCCAAGGTTGGTATCCACTGAGAGGCCGCCGGTCAGCGCGCCATCGTCTCCGCGCAGATTGAACACCAGCTTGTAGTTGCTTATGCGCACAGCGCCGGGCGTAAGCTCGTTCTCGGTGAAGTAGAACCACGACTTGCGGGCGCTCGTGCCCTTGCCGAAAAGCACAGGCGACATGTCGTAGCTGTCGAAGACCATTCCCTTACCTTCGCGGTCCTTCTCCGGCAGCTTTACCCCGGCGAGAGCCGCGAAGGTGGCCATGTAGTCGAGCGACCCCAGCATGTCGTGATTCTTGGAGCCGGGCTTGATCCCCGGCCCCCAGGCTATCGACGGAGTGCGGTTTCCGCCTTCCCGTATCGTTCCCTTGGTGCCGCGAAACGGCGTGTAGCCGGCGTCGGGATAGACGTCCTGCCAGGCGCCGTTGTCGGTGGTCCAGAACACGTAGGTGTTCTTCTCCAGGCCGAGCGCGCGCACCTTGTCCATGACCCGGCCGATGCGCGTGTCGTTCTCGACGATGGAATCGGCAAATTTGCTCTTGGAGAGGGATTTGTGTACGAAGTCCGGGTGCGGCATGTTCGGCTGGTGGACCTTCATGAAGTTGATGCTCATGAAGAACGGCTTGCCCCCTTTGCCCGCCCGGTCGAGGTATTCGAGCGAGGCCTTCTCAACGTACTCGTCAAAGAACGGAATTCCGACCACCCCTTTCTCGGGAGTGTTGACGTACTGGCCGTTGACCTTGAAGTCCTCGACCGCTTTCCCACCTGCCTTGCCCGACAATGCACCCTTGGTTACCTTCTGGAACAGCGCGCGCAGATCCGCGGGCATGTCCGGGAACCAGGTCGGGTCGGCGTAGGTGTAGGCGTTGAGGTGATAGAGCCCGACGTACTTCATCTCGTCGTAACCCTGGTTGATGGGCAGCGCGTAGTCGGACTCGCCCAGATGCCACTTGCCGGTGAAGAAGGTCTGGTAGCCGGCCTGCTTCAGCACCGACGCCACCGTCCACTCCGCGGCCGGCAATCCGCCGCCTTGGCCCTGGAAGGCGACCGTCGTCATGCCGCTGCGATTGGGGATGCGGCCTGTCTGCGCCGCGGCGCGGCCCGGCGTGCAGCTCGGCTGGCCATAGAACGAGTAGAAGGTCATCCCTTCGTTCGCCAGCCTGTCGAGGCTCGGCGTGGGCATGCCGCGCCCGGCGCCGCCGCCATAGGGGCCCGAGTCGCCGTAGCCAAAGTCGTCGGACAAGATCAATATGATGTTGGGCTTCGCGCTCTGCTGCGCTTGCGCGACGCCCGCGAACAGCAACAGCAATGCGGCTAGACAATAGCGTTTCATGGATTCGTTCCTTTCGATGGTTTGTGCCGCTTGCTTTCCCAGTCCTGCTGCGTTGTCACCAGCCTGAAGCCGAGGTGCGACATCGGGTTGTAAGGATCGGTGCCGCGCCGCGCGCTCGGGCGGTAGGAGAGGCAGTAGTCGACGTTGCACAGGAACGAGCCGCCGCGCGTGACGCGCTTGGGCGCTGCTGCGGGCACGCCCCGGTCCTCGGGGTCGTAGCTCTCGGCGGGGCCGGCGGGGTTCACGACGAGCTTGCTGTACGAGAGCATCCTGAAATAGTCGGCGCGGTACCAGTCGGCGACCCACTGCCAGGCGTTGCCGGTCATGTCGTACAGGCCGTAGCCGTTCGCCGGAAAAGTCTCCACGGGCGAGGTTCCGACGGCGCCTCCGGCCTTCGGGCTCACGACGGGAAATGGCCGCTTGCTCGCGTTCCAGAAATTCAGCATGCTCTTTCCGCTCGGCTCGAAGTCGTCGCCCCAGGCATAGGTCGCTTGCTCGAGGCCGCCGCGCGCGGCGAATTCCCATTCGGCTTCGGTCGGCAGGCGCTTGCCGGCCCATTTCGCGTAGGCCTGCGCGTCCTCGTACGACACCTGCACGACGGGGTGGTCGTCCTTGCCTTTGATGCTCGAGCCCGGTCCGCGCGGATGCTGCCAGCTCGCGCCCGGAACGAAGCGCCACCATTGCCAATAGTCGTTCAGCGGCACCGGGCGGTCGGTGCCGACGAACACCATTGCGCCGGCAACGAGAGCGCTGTCCGGAGGCCGCGGCGTGCCGGACGGAAGCTGGACCCGGAGCGTCTCCCACTCGGGCTTGCGCTCGGCGGTGGTGACGTACTTCGTCGCCTTGACGAACCTCCGGAAGTCGGCGTTGGTGACGTGATGCCGGTCCATCCAGAAGCCGTCGACCTTAACGCGGTGGGTCGGGCGCTCGTTCGTTTGCGCGAGCTTGTGATCGCTGCCCATGAGAAACTCGCCGCCGGGCACCCACACCATGCCCTTGGGCCCGCGGGTGCCGTCGCCTTCGATGACCGTCCACTTGGTGTCTGCGGCGATAGCGCTTGCGGGAGCGCCGAAGGCTGCGACAACGAGGCATAGGAATGCGACCCGGACGGACATGGAGTTCTCTTCGAAGATTTTGATCGTCGCCTAGTATCGAAATAAGCCGCTTGCGCGGCTATTGGACCTTGGTCCAATTGCCTAGGATTGGCTTGCGCGTCACGCTGCGAGCAATGTGGACGCGTCCTGCGTCCATCATTCCTTTCCAACAGGAGCTGAACATGAAAAAGATTCTCGCAGCAGCAACAGCCGTCGCCATCCTCGCCTTTCCGTTCGCGGCGGGCGCGCAGGAAAGAGGCGCGGTCGTCGTCGGGCAGACCGAGGCCGTGGTGAAGGTCGTCAACCTCGACCGCCAGGCGCGCACCGTGACCTTCCAGGGTCCGAGGGGAAATCGGGTGATCATGAAAGTTCCCAAGGAGGCGCAGAACTTCGACCAGGTCAAGGTCGGATCCACGTTCAAGGTCAAATACGTGGAGGCGGTGGCGGTCGCGCTGCAGCGCGGCGGGACGGCGTCGGCCTCGGCGAACCAGACCGTGCGCCTGGCTCCCAAGGGCGGCACGCCCGGCGGAGTCGTCGTCAACACCGCCCAGATCAGCGCAACGGTCGAGGCGATCGATTACGCGAGCCGCGAGGTCGCGGTGAAGGGGCCCCGGGGCAACGTTCTCGCGTTCAGGGTGGCCGACAGCGTCCAAGGATTCAGCGATATCGACATCGGCGACACCGTCACCGTGGTGTACTCGGAAGCGCTGGCGATGGAGATGCTGCCGAGCGGGCCGAAGGCGCGTCCGACGCCGAAGAAGGATTGAAGTTGGAATCGGCGATCGCGCGAGGCGTCGCGGTCGCCGCCGCAGCGGCGGCCCTGCTCGTTCAGGCGACGGCCTTCGCTCAAGCGGTGCGCGGCGGGCAGTACGAGCTGAGCGGGTCGCCGATCTTCACCGTCGGGAAGACCCAAAACTTCGCCTACGGCGGCAGCGCCGAATTCGACTACGGCTGGGGCCTGGGGATCCAGTGGGCGTACAACTTCGACGATCACTGGTCGGCCGGCATCGAGGGTGCGTTCAGCGGCGCCGACTACAGCGGCACCGCGGCCCCCGGAGCGGGCAACGCCAACCCCGCGATCACGTTCAGCTCCCGCGCCGAGACGACCACGGTTCGGCTCGCCGCCACCTACAACTTCATCACCTCGCAGTTCACGCCCTTCGTCTCGGCCGGCGTGGGCGGGACCTGGATCAACACCAGGATTCAGACCGGTCCTTCGGTCCCGGTGTGCTTCTGGTATCCCTACTACGGCCAGGTTTGCTCCGGGACCGTGCCGACCAAGGTCCTGGCCGAATTCAGCTACAACGCCGGCGTCGGCGTGCGCTACGACCTGCGTCCTGAGCCGTATTTTTTCCGCGCGGTGTACAACCGCGAGTGGGTCAACTTCGGCGGAAACACGGGCACGCTCCCTTTCGATCAATGGCGCATCGATTTCGGGATCAAGTTCTGATCGGGCGAGGCGTGTTGGTGTAGGCTTGGTGGATGCTGTTGCGGGTTCTCGCGCTTGCCATCGCCGCCGCGCTCGCGGGATGCGTCACGATCACTTCCTCCTCGATCGGGACCTTCGCCGGCTTCCTGCCGTGCGCGGACTGCGCGGGGATCCTGAGCGAGCTGCACCTCTACGTCGAGCAGCCTTCGGGTCGACCGGCGCGCTACGAGCTCACGGAGACCTACCTGGGGTCGATGGACGGCGACCGCAGCATCGGAACGGCCGGGCAGTGGACCACGCTGCGCGGATCGGCGAAAGACGCGGACGCCACCGTGCTTCAGCTCGACCTCGGGCGCATCGACGCCGTCAAGAATTTTCTGCGGGTCGGAGACGACGAGCTGAGGCTGATCGACCGGAACCGGCGGGAGATTCTCTCGGCGGCCCCGCATTCCCTCCACCGGGTTTCGGAGCTGCCCGCGGTGACGCTCGTCGAAACGGACTCCGGGCAGACGCTCGAGGTCGACCGCGGCCAGCGCGTCTTCGTGGTTCTCGGCGCCAATCGCACCACGGGCTTTGACTGGGCGCTGGAGACTGCCGGAAGCGTGCTGACCCGCCTGGGCGATCCGGTCTACGCGCGGGGCGCCACGCCGCTCGGCGCGGGGGGAACCACGCTGTGGCTGTTCGCGGCAAAGGCGAGCGGCAAGCAGGAATTGCGCTTCGAGTATCGCCGCGCCTCGCAGCGCGATTCACCCGCGGCGAGGACTCTCAGCTATATCGTCAGCGTCCGGTGAGCGATCAGGCTTTGCGCATCCGGTATCCAGGGCAACCGACCCGGGTCGGTTTTTCGCTCAAGTGAGTTAAGATCGAGTCATGAAGCTCTTCGCATTAGCGGGGACGTTGCTGTTGGCGGCCGCGGCCGCTCACGCGCAGCAGCCGGGCACGCCGCCGGTTCCGCCGCTAGAGGTCTCGCCGGAGCTGATGGGCGCCGCGCAGCCGGCCAAGTTCAAACCCGAGGAGCTCGAGGCGATCGTCGCCCCGATCGCGCTCTACCCGGACGCGCTGCTCGCGCAGGTGCTGATGGCCTCGACCTATCCGCTCGAGATCGTCGAGGCGGCGCGCTGGTCGAAGGCGAACCCCGGTCTCAAGGGCCAGGCGCTGCAGGACGCGCTGCAGAAGCAGACCTGGGATCCGAGCGTGAAGGCGCTCGCGGGCTTCCCGCAGGCACTTCAGATGTTGAGCGACAAGCTCGACATGACCCAGAAGCTCGGCGACGCTTTCCTCGCGCAGCAGAAGGACGTGATGGACGCGGTGCAGCGCCTGCGCGCCAAGGCGTACGCCGCGGGGAATCTCAAATCGGGCAAGGAACTGACGTACACGAGCCAGAAGGACGGCGACCAGACGATCATCATCATCGAGCCCACGCAGCCCGAAGTCGTTTACGTGCCGGCCTACGGTCCGACGATATACGGGCCGTGGCCGTACCCGATGTACCCGCCATATTACTATCCGCCGCCGCCTGGGTATCCCGCCGGTGGCTTCTGGTTCGGCTTCACCGTGGGCATCATCATCGGCGGAGGCGTTTGGGCACGACCCGTCTGGCACACGGGCGGTGTCGTCATCAACGTCAACAACTACAACCGAGTCAACCACACCAACATCAGCAACCCGAACTGGCAGCATAGGCCCGAGCACCGCAAAGGGGTGGAGTACCGCGACCAGGGCAGCCGGGACAAGTTCGGCGGCGGCCAAAGGCCGGGTGTCGATTCGCGCGAAGCCTACCGCGGCCGGGCAGAAGCAGGGCAGCGCGACATCGCGCGCGACGCCGGGCCCGGAAACCGCCCCGACAGCCGGATGGACCAGGGCGGCGCCTTCGACGGTGTCGGCCGCGGCAGCGACTCGCGCAATTTCAGCGACCGCGGCGCAGCGAGCCGGGGGGGCGGCGGTTTCTCGGGCGGCGGAGGATTTCACGGCGGTGGGGGACGCGGCGGCGGTGGAGGTCGCGGCGGTGGTCGGAGGTAGCGCGATGAACCTGATCAGGACCTTGATGGTGTCGGCGTGTCTCCTCATTCCGGCAGTCTCGTTTGCGGCGGCGAAGGCGTTCACCTCACCGGAGGAGGCGGTGCAGGCACTCGTCGCCGCGGTGCGCGCGGGCGATCACAAGGCGGTACTCGCCGTTCTCGGGCCGGAGGCGAAGGAGATCGTCCAGTCGGGCGACGCCGCCGTCGATAAGCAGGCCCGCGAGCGCTTCGCGAAGGCCTACGGAGAAGCGAACAAGCTGGTGAAGCCCGAGGAGGGCATGGCCCTTCTCCTCATAGGCAAGGACGAGTGGATATTCCCGATCCCCATCGTGAAGGAGGCGGCCGGCTGGCGCTTCGATGCGAAGGAAGGGAAGGAGGAGATCCTCAACCGGCGCATCGGGCGCAACGAGCTCTCAACCATCCAGGCGGTGCGTGCCTACGTGGACGCCCAGCGCGAGTATTACCTGCGCAATCCGCAGAAGGACAAGCTGCTGCAGTACGCCCAGAAGTTCGCGAGCAGCAAGGGCAAGCGCGACGGGCTCTACTTCCCGGTGAAGGCCGGCGAGGCGGCGAGTCCCCTCGGGCCGCTGTTCGACCGCATGCAAGCAGCCGGGAAGAGCGACGCGGGGAAACGTGTGCCGTACCACGGGTACTACTATCGCATCCTGAAGGGCCAAGGTCCTGACGCATCCGGCGGGGCCTACAGCTACCTTGCGCAAGACCGAATGATCGGGGGCTTCGCCCTCGTCGCGTGGCCGGCAGCGTACGGCAGAACGGGCGTGATGACCTTCGTGGTGAACCACGGCGGCGTCGTCTACGAGAAGGACCTCGGACCCGGGACCGCCGCTACGGCACAGAAGATGACGCTCTTCAACCCGGACAAGAGCTGGAAGCGGCTCTGACCGGCGTCCGGCCGACGCTTAGGCCGGAAGGGCGGATCTCAAAGGAGCGATCAAGCGGTGAAGCTGGCGGCGCGAATGGCGTTCTCGGGCAATTTCCCCGTCGCGGGATAGAGCTGAATATACTTGATGTTCTCGAACGGGATGATGAGCAGGACGCCGTCCGCCTCGACAAGCACGTGACGCGCGGCGAGGGCTTCCTTCAGCTTGATCACCCGCGCGCCCTCGGTGTCCACCTGTTGCGGAAAGTCGAGCTTCATCTTGGATCCATCCATGTAGTGGATGGTCATTTCGCGTTTGGCCATTTTTCGTTCTCCCGTGGATGGGTGCCAAGAGTCTATCATTCGGTAACCCGGGCATGAGAAAGGCCGTCATCCGCTCCGCTCGCTACGTCGCGTATTTCGCGGGCGCGGTCGTCGCTCTCCTTTTGGCGGCGGCGCTGATCCTCCCCGAGTTTCTCGACATGCCCGCCGTGGAGCGCGAGCTGCAGGCGAAGCTCTCGCAGGCGGCGCACGGAACAATCACCTGGGAGAAGCTCTCCATACGTCTGCTGCCTTCGCCTCGCGGCGCGTTGCGCAAGGTGCTGGCGGAAATTCCCGGCGTCGCGAACGTGCGTGCCGAACAGGTCGACGTGCATCTCCGGCTGCTGCCGCTTTTTCGCGGCCGCGCCGAGATCGCTTCGGTCGCCGTATCCAAACCCGAGATTCGCCTCGATATCGCGCCCGGGAAGGCGAAGCCGCAGGAGCAGACGCGGCGAGACCCGGTCGAAGCCTACCGCACCTCGGTCGATGCGATCCGCAGCTTCGCCCCCGAGGCGGTTCTCGATATCGAGGACGCGGAGCTGGACGTTCGTATCGCGGGCATGCCGCCGATCCGGGTGCGCGACCTCGCGGCGCACGCTCGCACCGGGAGCAAAGGTATGGAAGTGGAGGTCACGGCGGCGAGCGACAGCTGGAGCCGTCTCAAACTCTTTGCGACCGTCGGCTACGCCGATCTCTCCGGGGCGGCGAGCCTCGAGGTCACGGACCTGAAGGCACAAGCCTGGCTCGACCTGTTTCTCGCGAGCTCGCCAGTGAGCGTGGCCCTTCCCGCCGCGAGCCTGCGGGCCAAGGCGCGCACCGATGGCAAGACGCGGCTCGAAGGCGACCTCGATCTGCGCGCGGAGACCGTCGAGCTCGTTCGTGCATCGGAGCGGGTTCGGGTTCCGGATGTTGCGGTGACGGGCAAGGTCGCGGCGAGCCGCGAGGGGATCTCGGTGCGATTGAGCAGCGCGCAGCTCGGCGCGAGCAAGCTGTCCGAAGGATCGTTGCGCTACTCGCCGGAGCAAAACACCATTGCGACCCTAGCGGATTTCGACCTCGATCTGGCCCAGGTCATGGACGGCACACGCCTTCTCGTTCCGAAAGAGGCGGGGAAGTCGCTGGCAAGGTTCCAACCGGTTACCGGCCGCGCGCAAGGACGCGCGGTGTTCGACATGCAGCAGTCCGGATGGAGCACGGCGGTCGACATCCGGCAATCGGACTCGTCCATCGGGATCGAGGGACTGCCAGGGCCGGTGAGGCTCGCCGGCGGGTCGGTGACCATCACGGGAGACACGGTGAAGATCGACCGCGCCGATGTGGCCATGCTCGATTCGCGGGCGACCGCTTCGGCGACGATAGGCTACGGCGAGCAGCTTCGAATTGAAGGCTCCGTCTCCGGCGGCAGCGTCGGTGAGAGCGTCCTCGCCTGGGTCTGGAAGACGGCGAGCCTCCCGCCTCGCGCGATCCTCAAGACGCCGATTCGAGTCGAGGTCCAGAAGGCCGCGTGGAGCCCGAAGCAGCCGCTCGACCTGGCGGCGACGGCCGCCTTCGACGCGGGCCCGAGCGTCGCGGTCGATCTGGGCTGGACGCCGGAGTCGCTCGACATCCGCCGTGCCGCTATCAAGGACGCGCGCAGCGACGTTGCGATCGCCCTGCGAACCGACGGACGCGTCGTGGAGGGCAGGATCTCCGGAAGCCTTACCGGCGCGAGCATCATGGCCATGCTCAAGGACGGGCAGGTCCGCACGGGGAGCGGGAGCGGAAACCTGCGCTTTACGATCGATCTCGATCACCCGCGCCGCACCTCCGCCGACGGCAAGCTGAAGGCGGAAGGGGTCGACCTGACGGCGCTGGTCGACCGGCCCGTGAAGATCGAGCGCATCGATCTCGCGGCCGACAAATCGGGCCTGCGCATACGCGACGCGACGGTCAACTGGGCGGAGCAGAAAGTGCGGTTGCGCGGCGAGGTGAAGCACGGCGCCGCAGGTCCGGTGATCGACGCGCAGCTGGAATCCGCCGGCGTCGTCGTGGATGCGCTGCTGAAAAAAATCGGCGAGGAGAAGCCAGCGGCCGCCGAAGCGAAGAAGCCCGAGCAGGAGGACGAGGCTTTGTGGGAGCCGTGGCCGCTGCCGGTCACCGGTCGCATCGCGGTGCGCTCCGATTTCATCCAGTACGGCAAGCGCAAGGCCGCGCCCGTTGTGGCGCGGCTCACGCTCGAGCCGCAGAAGGCGACTCTGGAGCTGCAAAAGGTACGGCTGTGCGGAATCTCGCTGCCGTTGACGGTCGCGGCGACGCCCGATAGCTTCGCCATCGCCGGGCGCATCACCGCGCAGAAGCAGCAGCTCGAGCAGACTGCCCGCTGCCTGACCGAGGAGGGCGTGCTGATCAGCGGCGACTTTGATCTGAGCGCGGATCTCCGCACCAGGGGCAGGCTGCGTGAGCTGCTGCCTAACCTCGAAGGGACAGTCAACGCCGAGTTGCGAGACGGCAACGTGATGAAATTCGCCCTGCTCGGCAACATTCTGTCGATGAAGGGCGTATCAGACCTGCTCAAGGAAGGCGCGCCCAAGGCCGACAGCGCGGGATTCGCCTATCGCAAGCTCTCGACTGTGGGGCGCTTCTCGGGGGGGAGGTTCATCATCGACGAGAGCGCCTTCGATAGTTCCGCACTCGGGCTCGCGGCGACTGGGTGGATCTCGCTCGTCGACTACGACAGCAAGCTCTCGGTTCTGGTCGCGCCGTTCGCGCGAATCGATCGCCTTGCACGCAAGGTGCCGATCATCGGCTATATCACGGGGGGTGCCCTCACCAGCATTCCCGTGGGCGTGTCCGGAGACATCCGCGATCCGCTCGTCGTGCCGCTCGGGCCGAGCGCCATCACCTCCGAGCTGGTGGGAATTTTCGAGCGCACCCTGAAGCTGCCGGGCAAGCTGGTCCCGGGGAAGCCGCCTGCCGCCCCCTGAGCGGCATTGGACCAAAGGCCAATTGCCGCCCGCCCGGCGAGGCGGCATTCTGGCGCCGACGCGGTTGGTGACCCCTGACAAGGAGACAAAATGAAATTGCCTTCACGTTTAACGCTCTTTCTCGTTCTCACGGCGTGTGCAACGGCTGCGGCGGCGCAAAATTCCCCGCCACGAGAGAAAAAATGGGAATTCACGCTGCAGCCGCAATACGTCCATGGGCAGACCTTCGACTCGGGCAACGGCTCGGGAGGGACGGTGAACTCCTCGCTGGGGTTCGGGATGGGCATCGCGTACAACCTCAGCAACCACTTGTCGCTGGGCGGAGACTTTTTCTGGAACTCGGCCAGCTACACCGCGACTGTGGCGCCGGCGGCCGGCAATGGAGGTGGTCCCTACACAGTGCAGGGGACCTTGCAGACGAGCACCATCCGGTTCGACGCCACCTGGAATTTCTTGGCTTCGGATATCACGCCGTTCGTCACCGGCGGGATCGGGTCGACGTACATCAACACCAATATCCCCAACGGACCCCAGACGCCCGTGTGCTGGTACGACCCGTGGTGGGGCTACTACTGCGGAAGCTACGTGCCCACGAAGGCGGCGTACTACGTCAGCTATTCAGGCGGGGCGGGCGTGCGCTGGGACCTGGACCGGAGTGTCTTCGTGCGCGCTCTCTTCAACCGGATGTGGATAGACGCGGGCAGCTCTGTCGGAACGGTCTCCGTCGACCAGTACCGCATCGACGTCGGGTTCAAATTCTAGCCGGGGCTGCAACGGGCTAACCGGCAAGCCTAGCGTCTCACCGGGTCGAGGTCATGGCGGGCCGCGCCGCGGATTTGTCGGACGGATCCGCCCAGCCGCCGCCGAGGGCGAGATGCAGATTGACTCGCTGCACCAGCTGCTCGCTGCGCACATGCAGCAACGCGCTGCGCGAGGAAGAAAGGGCGAGCTGCTGCTGTTGCACGGCACTCAGGTCTCCCGACCCGACGCGGTAGCGTACATTGGCCAGCTCGAGCGCTCGCTGGTTCTCCGCGACCGCCCGGGTGAGAATCGTCACACGCGCTTCCAGCGTCACGCCGGAGGCGAGGGCGTTTTCCACCTCGCCGAACGCTCGCGCCCCGACGCGGCCGAATTCCGCCAGCGCCTGCTTCTGTTCCGCGGTCCGGATTTCCACCTGAGATTGCAGCGCGCCTCCGAGATAGATCGGCGCGAGCAGCGACGCTCCGGCGCTCCAGACCGGATTGTCCCGGTCCTTGAGCACGAACAGCTCGCTCGATAGGGTCGTCACGGCGGCGGTCAGAGAGATCCTCGGCAACCGCGCCGCCTTCGCCTCCTCGGTGCGGTAGAACGTCGCAGCTACCCGTCGTTCGGCCGCCACCACATCGGGCCGGCGCTCCAGCAGCTCTGACGGCATTCCTGCGGGTATCGGCCCCGGTTCCGCCGGGAGCCGTGCGGGCACGTCCAGGGCCGCGGCGGGATAGCGCCCCGCGAGGGCTTCGAGGGCGCGGACCGATTGTCGATAGGCGAGATCGAGTTGCTGCACGATATCGAGCTGGGTTTGAAGGCCCGCCTGCGCGACCACGGTGTCGTATTCGTTGCCGCTGCCGACGCGCTGGCGTTCCCTTGCCAGACTCACGAGTTGCTGCGACGCGCGCACCATGTCTTCCGCTAGGCCCTTCTGCAGCCTCGCTTCCGTGGCGAGGAACCAGCTCTTGGCGACCAGCGCAGCGATCGATTGACGGGCGTACTCCGCTTCCAGCTGCGCGGAGACATACTGGAGCCGCGCCGCCTCGCGGCTCGCGCGCACCCGGCCCCACAGGTCGAGCTCCCAGCTGGCGAAGACGCCGGCGCCTTCGAGACCGCTCGAATCTCCGCTGAGCGTGCCGCCGCCGCGCGCGAGCAGGTTCACCTGCGGGTAGAGCGTCGCGCCCGCGAGCCTCGCGTAGCCTGCGGCCTGCTCGACGCGCGCCGCGGCGAGCTGCAAGTCGAGGTTGTAAGCCAGAGCTTCGCGCACCAGCGATTCGAGTTGCGGATCGTTGAACGCTGCGAGCCATCCGTGCGCCACGTCCCCGGCCGCGCCGCCCTGCGCGGTCCATTGCGGCGGGAGGGTCATGTTCGGAAGCGCCTGCGCGCGCGTTTCGCCCGCGTCGGGCGGGGCCTTCAGCGCGCAAGCGGCGAGCGCGGCGATGAGCGGCGCGACGAGAACGATCCTGACCATGCGCGAGCTCAATGCAGCTTCAGTATGAGGTAGTTCAGGTACGAGCCCACCCGCAGCACCACCTTCCGGATGATGTGGATCGCCTCGAGATGCTGCGTGTAGATCGCCGCGTCTCCCGCCGCGCCCGCGGCGAGAAAGGTGGCGAGATCTTTTTCCTCGATGTCGAGCTTGACCGCAAAGCGGCCCGGAACCTGCGGCACCACTCCGGTTTGCGGCAACACGCCGCTCACGGTCAGCTGGCCCTGACCCTGGGCCCACACGATCGAGTCGACCTTGGCTTTGAGCACTTTTCCGGGCAGGGTTTTCAACGCCACTTCGGCTTCGTCGCCGGGGTTGACCTGGTGCAACTCGTTCTGTTGAAACAGTGCAATGATCTGATAGTCGTTTTCCACGAACGTCATTGCGGGCGTAACCGGTAACGGCACCGCCATCGAACCGCGCCGCAGCTGCACGTTGATGGGCGTGCCGTCGGCCGGCGCATAGACAGTGGTCTGATCGAGCTCCCAGCGCGCGTTGGCGAGTTTCGCGTGGTACTGCGCCGACTCGGTTTCGTAGCGCTCCACGTCGAAGCGGTTGCCGGCGCCGGTTCCCGCCAGCTCGCGAGTTTGCCTGAGCCGCGTCTGCGCGAGCGTGAGCTGCGCTTGGATTTCCTCGACTTGCAGCCGATAGGGCGTCGGGTCGATGCGAAACAGCACCTCGCCCTTCTTCATCGGGCGGTTGCCTTCGGCCGGGACGTCGATCACCATGCCGCGCACCTGCGGGTTGATCTGCACCACATAATTGACGACGCGCACATCCGCGGACGACGGTGCAAAGGTGTTGAGCATGAGGATGAGCGCAATCATCCCGACGACCGGGATGATGACGACGGTGACCTGGGTCTTGGTGTTCCACGGCAGCCACTTGAGCTTGATGAATATCAGCCAGACGAAGAACGAGTAGATCGCGAGGAGTATCGCTTCCATTACGAAGCGCCCGTTTGCGCGTCGCCCGGGACGGCGTCGGACAGGATGGCGGCGAGGTCGTCACGCACCGCCTTCAGCTCTCGCGGAAGCATGCGGCCCGCAGCGAGGTGGTCGAGCTCTTCCTTGAGGTGCACGATTTCCGCGCGCGAGAGCGTGCCCGCCTTGACCTGTTCGGCCATCTCGTGGAAGTAGTCTTCATGCTTGTCCGTCCCGTAGGCGAGGCGGTACCCGACCGGCTTGGTGTAGGCCCATAGCCAGGCGAGCGGCCAGAGCAACCCGCCGAAGACGAGCGAAAGCAGGCACAGTGTCTTGATCGCGTCTTTTTGCGGGTGATGGCGCTTCTCCGCGATTTTCTCCGGCAGGATATGCACGAGCCAGAAGAGCACGATCGCCGCGATCGGAACAAGGAGCAGGACGACGACAGCCAGGACGTCCGCCATCGTATCGAGCGCCTCGCCCGTCAGGAAGCTCGCGCACGCGGCAGCGGGCGCCGACGCAAGCCCGGCAAAGGTCGATGCGCGCAAAGCGATGTGGAGGCGAGCGTCGAAGGAAGGGGGGTCGGACGACACAAGCGGCGCATGTTGCAAGTACTTCAACTCCATGACGAACTCCCGTGTGATATCGCGGCTATTGTAAATCTTGCTAGACTGCGTACGGCTTTTTTCGCACTCGACATCCCGGGGAAATATCATGTCGCAAGCGGGGGCCGCGGGCCATTGGACCAAAGGCCAATTGCAGGGCGCCTGCCGGGTCGGCAATCTGCACCGGAAACGGAGGGGACCCGTTGTGACTCGCGTCGCAGCTCTCGGCCTTTGCGCAGTGCTCGCAACGGGATGTTCCAAGGAGGGACCGCCGCCGCAGCGGCCCGCTCCGGTCGTCTCGGTGATCACGGTGACGCCGCAGAGCATTCCGTACATCGCGACGTTCGTCGCGCAGACCGAAAGCTCCCGCCAGGTCGACATCGTCGCGCGCGTGTCGGGGTTTCTCGACCGCATCGCCTACGCGGAAGGCGAGCTGGTGAAGGAAGGGCAGCTGCTGTTCCAGCTCGACCCGAAGCCGTTCGAGGCGCAGCTCGATGCCGCGAAGGGCGAGGTGCTGGCGCAGCAGGCGCGCTACACCACCGCGGCGTCGAACCTGAACCGCATCAAGCCGCTCGCCCAGCAGAACGCGATGTCGCAGGCCGACCTCGACCGGGCGCAGGGCGAGTTCGATTCGTCCAGGGCCGCGGTGTTCTCGGCGCAGGCGAAGATGAAGCAGGCCGAGATCAACCTCGGCTACACCACGATACGCTCGCCCGTGACCGGTTTCACCGGCCGCGCGCTGCAGCGCCAGGGCGCGTACATCAACGCCGTGGGCGACAGCGCCAAGCTCTCGTATGTCGCCTCGGTCGAGCCGATGTGGGTGATCTTCAGCGTGTCGCAAAACCAGCTGGCGAAGCTGAGAGAGCTGGCGCAGAAGGGCGAGCTGGTCCTGCCGAAGAACCAGGAGTTCGAAGTCGAGCTGATTCTGTCCGACGGCAAACCCTACGCGCATACCGGCAAGATCAATTTCGCCGATCCGACCTTCAGCCAGGACACCGGCTCGTTCCAGGTGCGCGCGGTGCTGCCGAATCCCAAGAGGGAGCTGCGGCCCGGCATGTTCGTCACCGCGAACGTCAAGGGCGGCACTCGGCCGAACGCGATCATCGTGCCGCAGCTCGCCGTGCAGCAAGCCTCCAAGGGCCACGTCGTCTATGTGGTCAAGCAGGACGGCATCGCCGAGCTGCGGCCCGTGGTGGTCGGGGACTACTCCGGCGAGAAGGGCATTGTGATCGCGACCGGCCTGGAGGCCGGCGACCGTGTCGTGGTCGACGGCGCTCTCAAAGTTGTTCCGGGGCAGCCGGTCAAGATCGCGGAGCCGGCGAAGGGCACGGACGCGGAAAAGAAGTAGACGGCGCTGCGGTGTTCACCCATTTCTTCATCGACCGGCCGATCCTTTCGTCGGTCATCTCGCTCCTCATCGTGCTCGCGGGCGCGGTGTCGATGTCGGTCTCGCCGATCGAGCAATACCCGGACATGTCGCCGCCCCAGGTCACCATCGACGCGATCTATCCGGGGGCGACCGCGGACGTCATCGCCAACAACGTGGCGGCGCCGATCGAGGTCCAGCTGAACGGGATCGACAACCTTCTGTATTACTACTCGACCAGCTCGTCCAGCGGCAACGGGCAGATCGTGGTGGTGTTCAGGCCCGGCAGCAACCCGGACATCAACCAGGTCAACGTGCAGAACAAGCTGAGCCAGGCGACGCCGCTCATACCCCAGGCGGTGGTCCAGCAGGGGCTGATCGTCGACAAGAAATCGCCGAGCATCATGATGGTGGTTTCGGTCTACTCGCCCGACGAGCGCTACAGCGACGCCTATATCGGCAACTACACGAACCTGTACGTGCTGGATGAGCTGAAGCGCATCCCGGGCGCGAACCGCTCCTCGGTGTTCGGCTCGCCCGATATCGCGATGCGGGTGTGGCTGCGTCCCGACCGCATGGCCCAGCTCGGGATCGGCGTGCAGGAAGTCGCCTCCGCGATCCAGAGCCAGAACCAGACCTTCGGCATCGGCCAGATCGGGGCGCCGCCGGCGCCGCCCGGCACCGAGCAGCAGTTCGTCGTCACGGCGCAAGGGCTGCTCACGAAGCCGGAGGAGTTCGAGAACATCATCGTGCGCGCGGCAAAGGAGGGCGTGGCGAGCGTGCGCATCCGCGACATCGGCCGCGTCGAGCTCGCCAAGCGCGACTACTCGATGGCGAGCCGGATGAACGGCAAGGCGGCCGAGACCATCGGCATCTACCAGCAGCCAGGCGCCAACGCGGTCGACACCGCACGGGCGGTGCGCAAGAAAATGGAGGAGCTCAAGGCAAGATTTCCCACCGGCCTGGACTACAAGATCGTCCTCGACACCAGCCAGTTCACCTTGTACTCGATCGAAAAGGTGGTGCATACGTTCTTCGAGGCCGTGATTCTAGTGGTGCTCGTGGTGTTCGTGTTCCTGCAGTCGCTGCGCGCGACCGTCATCCCGATCCTGGCGGTGCCGGTGTCCATCATAGGCACATTCGCGGGCATGCACCTGCTCGGCTTCTCGATCAACATGTTGACGATGTTCGGCATGATCCTGGCGATCGGCCTGGTAGTCGACGACGCGATCGTGGTCGTCGAGAACGTCGAGGTCAACATCACGCAGAAAGGGCTCGCTCCGCTCGAGGCGGCGAAGCGGGCCATGAGCGAGATCGCCAGCGCGCTGATCTCGATCGTGCTGGTGCTGCTCGCCGTGTTCCTGCCGGTGGCGTTCCTCGGCGGGGTGACCGGCACGCTCTACAAGCAGTTCGCCATCACCATTGCGATCTCGATGGTGATCTCCGGGGTCATGGCGCTGACGCTGTCACCGGCGCTGGCCGCGATCATCATCAAGGCGCACCACGGCAAGAAGAACCGCGCGTTCCAGGCCTTCGAGGACGGCTTCGAATACGTCCGGCGGGGATTCCTCCGCCTCGTGGAAACGGTGCTCCGCGCCTGGCCGATCGCGCTGGGCGTGTTCGTCGCGGTGATCGCTGGAATACTGCTCATATTCCGCATCCTGCCGTCGAGCTTCGTCCCGGACGAGGACCAGGGCTATTTCTTCGTGGTCGCGCAGGTGCAGGATGCGGCGAGCCTGGGCGTGACCGCGCGCTTCAGCTCGGGCCTGGAGAAGATCGTGCTCAGTGATCCCGCGGTGCAGGACGTCGGCACGGTCAACGGCTACAGCTTCATCGACGGCCAGCAGAACAACAGCGCCGCGATCATGTTCGGCCTGATGAAGCCGTTCGACGAGCGCAAGGACCCGAAGCTGCTGTCCTTCGATACCTTGAAGCGCCTGAACACCCAGTTCGCCGGGCGGCGCGAAGGGTTCGCGTTAGCGGTGAATCCGCCCTCGATCCCCGGGCTGGGCACCACCGGGGGCTTCGAGTTCTACGTCCAGAACCGCGGCCCGGGCGACCCGCGCGCCAGCGAAGCGGCGCTCAAGGCGTTTTTCGACAAGGCCCGTCAGCGGCCCGAGCTGCAGGGCGTCAGCACCACTTTCCGCGCGTCCAGCCAGCAGCTGTTCGTGGATCTCGACCGCAATAAGGCAGAGGTGCTCGGCGTGCACGTCGGCGACGTGTTCCAGGCGATGCAGACTTTCTTCGGCTCGCAGGTCGCCGGCCAGTTCTCCCAGTTCAGCCGCGTGTGGTTCGTGATCGTCCAGGCCGACGCCGATTACCGCGCGGATCCGGACGACTTCCGCAAGATCTACGTGCGGTCGGCGAGCGGCGCGAGCATCCCTCTGTCGACGCTGATCACGACGCGCTATGTCGCTTCTCCCAAGATCGTGACGCGCTTCAACGGGTTCCCGGCGATCAAGATTACCGGGAACCCCGCGCCGGGATTCAGCTCGGGCGACGCGATCAGGGCCATGGAGGAGACGGCGCGCGAGGCGCTGCCCGGGGACTTCGCCTACGCCTGGGCCGGACAGGCGCTTCAGGAGAAGGAGTCGGGCAGCACCTCGTCCTCGGCCTTCATCTTCGGGCTGATCGTCGTGTTCCTGCTCCTCGCTGCCCAGTTCGAGAAATGGACGCTGCCGGTCGCGGTGGTGCTGACTGTGCCGTTCGCCGTGCTCGGCGCGCTGCTGCTGACCTGGGCGCTCGGGCTGGAAAACGACGTCTATTTCCAGGTCGGGCTGGTGACGCTGGTCGGGCTCGCGGCGAAGAACGCGATCCTGATATGCGAGTTCGCCATCGAGCGCGTGCACAAGGGCATGGCGCCGCGCGAGGCGGCGATCGAGGCGGCGGGCCTGCGGCTGCGGGCGATCGTCATGACCTCTTTCGCCTTCATCCTCGGTTGCGTGCCTCTGGCGATCGCGAGCGGGCCGGGGGCGAACAGCCTGCGGGCGATCGGCACCGGCGTGATCGGCGGGATGCTCTTCTCGACCCTGATCGCGATTTTCTTCGTGCCGCTGTTCTTCTGGATCCTCGAATCGGCGAGCGAGAAGTTCGGCGGCAAGAAGAGCCCGGGCGGGGGCGCGGCGAAAGCGTCCGCGCACGCCAAGCGGGAAGGCGATTGAAGTGAGGGGCGCAAGCCTGGCCCTCCTCGCCGGGGCGCTGCTGTCGGCGTGCGCTGTCGGCCCGGACTACCAGCGGCCGAAGATCGAGTCGCCGGGCGAGTGGCGCATCGATTACCCGAAGGCGGCCGAGGTCGCGAACACGAAGTGGTGGCAGCAGTTCGGCGACCCGGCGCTCAACCAGCTCATCGAGACCGCGTTGCGCGAGAACCTCGACATTCAGGCGGCCGCTGCGCGGGTCGACCAGTTCCTCGGCGTGCTCTCGACCACCCGATCGCAGTTCTTTCCGCAGCTCGGCTACAGCGGCGAGGCGAGCCGCAACCGCGCGAGCCAGGTCGCGCCGACCGCTGTCCCTGCGGGCGTGAACCCGAGCTATTCCCTCTACCAGGCTGCGCTCAACGCCTCCTGGCAGATCGATCTCTTCGGCCGCGTCAGGCGTCAAAGCGAGGCCGCTCAGGCGCAGGTGTACGCGAGCGAGCAGGGCCGGCGCGGCGTCATCCTGTCGATCGTCACCACGACCGCGACGAGCTATATCGCGCTGCGGGCGCTCGACCGGCAGCTCGAGATCGCCCGCGGCACGGCCCGGAACTACGCCGACACGAAGGAGCTCTTCCAGCTCCGCTTCAAGGGCGGCGTCGTTTCGGAAGTCGAGCTCGCCCAGATCGAGTCGCAGTACCAGCTGGCGCTCGCGACGATCCCTGCGCTCGAGCAGAGCATCGCCGCGCAGGAGAACCTGATCTCGGTGCTGCTCGGCCGTAATCCGGGCGCGATCCCGCGCGGCAAGTCCATCGACGAGCTGGTTCCTCCCGCGATCCCCGCGGGGCTGCCCTCCGAGCTGCTGGAGCGCCGGCCCGACATCCTCCAGGCCGAGCAGAACCTCGTCGCCGTCAACGCCAACATCGGCGTGGCCAAGTCGCTCTATTTCCCTTCGATCTCGCTCACCGGCCTGTTCGGCTCGTTGAGCACGGCGGCGGGCGACTTCCTCACCGGGCCGGCGCGGACCTGGACGGTCGCGGCGGACCTCGCCGGGCCGATCTTCACTTTCGGCGGGATCAGCGGTCAGGTGCGGACCGCCGAGGCCGCTCAATTGGAGGCCATGCTCTTCTATCGCTCGACGATCCTCAACGCCTTCCGCGACACCAACGACGCCCTCGTCGGCTCGATGAAAAAACGCGAGGAGTTCGAAGCGCAAGCGAGGCGGGTGCGCGCGCTGCGCGACTACGCGCGGCTGTCGCGGTTGCGGTTCGACAACGGCGTGTCGAGCTACGTCGAGGTGCTGGTCGCCGAGAACGATCTGTTCTCGGCCGAGCTCACGGCGGTGAGCACGCAAGCCGATCGCTACTCTCAGCTGATCAACGTCTACAAGGCGATGGGCGGGGGCTGGGTCGACGCGAGCGACCCCCTGGCCGCCGCGAAGAAGTAGCGCTGCTCACGGCAGGCCGAGCACCTCGAAGATCGAGCGCAGTTGCGCGCTCATCGCGAGATTGAGCCGCTCGCCGGTCGGCAGCTTGCGCAAGAACCAGGTGTTGTAGATCTGCTCCAGCTCGCGCGAGGTCGCGAGGCGCTCGAATGCGTCCTTCACCACGGCGGCGAAGTCGGGATCGGCCTTGCGGTACATGATGCCGTAGGGGTCGTACGACAGGAAATCGCCGATCACCTGGAAATCTCTGGGGCGGCCGGACTTTGCGATCAGGCCGTAGAGCAGCACGTCGTCGGTCGCAAACGCGTCCGCTTGGCCTTTTTCGACCAAGGCGAAGGAATGCGCGTGGTCCTTCGCGACCATGAACCGCATCCCGAGTTTCTGCTTCTCGGACAGGGTTTTCATCGCCGCCAGGTTGGTCGTGCCGGCGGTGACGGCGACGGTCTTGTCTTTCAGGTCCCGATACGAGCGGATGGTGACCGGCCGCCTCACCATGAGCTTCGTGCCGCTCACGAAGATCACGGGAGAGAAGGCGACGCGCTTCTGGCGCTCCACGTTGTTCGTAGTCGAGCCGCATTCCAGATCGACCTTGCCCGAGACGACCATATCGATGCGGTTCTCGGGGGTCACGGCGATGTATTTGACATCCAGGTCCTCGAGGCCGAGAGCGTCCTTGACCTCCTCCACGATCTCCAGGCACAGGTCGATCGAGTAGCCGATCGGCCGGCGCGCCGCGTTCAGGTAGGAGAACGGGAGCGAGCTCTCCCGGTAGCCGATGACGACGCTGCCGCTATCCTTGATCTTCTTCAGGGTCCCGGTGAGCTCCTGGGCGAGCGCCGGCGGCAGCGCGAGCGCGCCCGCAATGAGAATCCCGAGAAATCCGCGGATCATCGCGGCGCTCACGCCGCAGCGGCCGCAGGCGAGCCGCGGCGCCGGCGCGGCGGCGCCTCGCCCTCGCCGAGCTCGCCCTCCCATTTCGCGACCACAGCGGTCGCGACGCTGTTGCCGATGACGTTGGTCGCCGAGCGCCCCATGTCGAGGAACTGGTCGATTCCCATGATCAGGAGCAGCCCGGCCTCGGGGATGTTGAACGTGGCGAGCGTCGCCGCGATGACGACCAGCGACGCCCTCGGCACGCCCGCCATGCCCTTGCTCGTGACCATCAGGATCAGGAGCATGGTGACCTGCTGCAGCAGCGTGAGCTCGATGTTGTAGGCCTGGGCGATGAACAGCACGGCGAACGTGCAGTACATCATCGAGCCGTCGAGGTTGAACGAATAGCCGAGCGGCAGCACGAAGCTCACGATCTTCTTCTTCGCGCCGAAGCGCTCGAGCTGCTCGAGGGTCTTGGGATACGCCGCCTCGCTGCTCGCGGTGGTGAACGACAGCAGCAGCGGCTCGCGGATCATGCGCAGCAGCGTGAACACGCGATCGCCCAGGAACAGGAACCCGGCGGCCGCGAGCAGTCCCCACAGCAGGAGCAGGCTGAAATAGAACTCGCCCGTGAAGACGCCGTAGGTGACGAGGATGCCTAGGCCCGACGTCGTCACCACGGAGGCCATGGCGGCGAACACCGCGATCGGCGCGAGCGCCATGACGTAGCCCGTGACCTTGAGGATGACGTGCGAGAGCTCCTCGATCCAGTTGATCATCGCCTTGGCCTTGTCGCCGAGCGCCGCGGCGGCAGCGCCGAAGAACACCGAGAACACCACGATCTGCAGGATCTCGTTGTTCGCCATCGCCTCGAAGGCGCTGCGCGGCACCAGGTGCGTGACGAACTCCTTGAAAGAGAGCGACGCGACCTTGAGGTTGGTCGAGGCCGAGGCGTCGGGGAGCGGAAGGTTGAGCGCCTCGCCGGGGCGCATCAGGTTCACCATGACGAGGCCGAGCAGCAGCGACAAAAGGGAGGCGGTGATGAACCACGCCATGGTCTTGATGCCGATGCGGCCGATCGAGGCGGTGTCGCCCATGTGCGCGATGCCGACCACCAGCGTCGAGAACACCAGCGGCGCGATGATCATCTTGATCAGCCGCAGGAAGATGTCGGTGAAGAGCGAGATGTAGCCGGCGGTGGTTTTAGCCATCTCGGGCGTGGGCAGCAGCTCGTGACACATGAAGCCGACTCCGATGCCCGCCAGCATGCCTATGAATATCCACGTGGTCAGTTTCATATGCACCTCCCTCGTTTTTTGCCTCCCGCGAATCCTAGGGGAACATCGCCTCGAGCTCGCCCGAGCGCAGCCTGACGCGCTGGCCCACCTGGAACCGTGAGCCGTCGCGGCGCTGGATGGTGCGGCGATCGCCGCTGTCCATGAGCACCGTGATCTCGTAAGAGCTCTCGCCGAACTGCGCCTGCATCTCCGGCGTTCCGACGGAGCCGACGCGCCAGCCTTCGTCCTTCGACCCCGGGCCGATCGGGAGAATTGCGACCGGGCCGACCACGCGCCAATCGTCGGTGCCGGGCCGCGAGCCGATGTAATCCGACGACGACACACCGGGCGCCACCGGCGCCCTGCGCCCGACGTTCACCTCGCGGATCGAGCGGATCTCGCCGCACACGGTGCACACCGAGCCGCCCGCGGAAGGGGCGCCCGGGGGCGGGGGACGCAAGTCGAGCGGCTTGTCCGGCTGCGCCCACGCCGCGGCGGCGAGCAGCACCGCGGCCACAGTCGTGGCGAAGCGCCTCGTCTCGGCCATGAACTACTCGGACAGGCCCTGGATGAAGTAGCCCGCCGAGAGCAGCAGGCTGGGCGGCCCCAGCGGCCCCAGCCAGCGGTCGTAGATGGGGCGGATCTCTCCGGTGCGGTAAAGGCGGGCGAGCACGCGGTTCACGCCGAGGCGGAAATCGTGATCGCCGCGCGGCAGCATCAGCGCGTAGGGCTCGATCGAGAAATCCTCGTCGAGCAGCTTGTACACGCCGCCGCCGGCGCTCCTCGCGACCACGCCGATGAGCGTGGTGCGGTCGGAGGCCAGTCCGTCCACCTGACCCTGGGTCAGCAGGGCGAGGCCTTCGTCGCGCGTCTTGATCGGCACGACTTCCGCGTTGATCAGACGCCGCCCCAGCGCCTCGCGCAGCACTTTTTCCGTGGTCGTTCCGGAGATCACCGCGATGCGCCTGCCCTTGTAGTCGGCGAGGCGGCTCACGTCGGTCGTCGCTTTGGCGAGGATGCTCGCACCGTCGACGAAGGTCACCAGGCTGAAATCGACGAGCGCCTGCCGCCCCAGCGTCCAGGTCGTGGTGCTGCATTCGACGTCCACCTGCCTGCGGCGCACCGCGTCGATCCGGTTCTGGATGGTCAGCTTCACCCAGAGCGTCTTGAGGCTTTTGCGCTTGAGCTGCTCGCGTATGCCGTCGGCGACCGCGCGGCACAAGTCCACCGAGTAGCCCTGCGGCTCGCCGTTGGGGTCTGTATACGAAAACGGGGCTGCGCCGTCGATGTAGCCGAGCTTGATCATCCCCTGGTTGCGGATCCGCTCCAGCGTTCCGGTTTGTGCGCTTGCCGGCGCTGCGGGCGAGAGCGCCGAGCCGAGCAATAGCGCGATGAAGAGCAGCTTTCTGCCGATCATGGTTGCCTCGAGGAAGGAAGAATCAACGCGACCCGTTTTTTCCGATTTTTGCAGCGGATGCCACCGCGTCGAGAAGAAGCGTGTCTTCGAGAGGTTTGCGAAGATAGGCCGTGGCGCCCGCCGCGAGACAGTGGTCGCGCGTTTCGGGCTCGTCGTACGCGGTGATCACGATGGTGGGCAGCTGCACGCCGGCCTGCTGCAGCTGCTGCAGGACGTGCAGCCCCGTCATGCCGGGCATGTGCAAGTCGAGGATGACACAGTCAGGACGCCTCGACGCGAGTGAATCCAGGAATGCCGGCCCGGACGCGAAGGATTCCGATTCGACGTTCGCCGAGCGCAGCAGGCGTTTCAACGCCTTTCGGATCGGCTCCTCGTCGTCGACGATGGCGACAAAAGTGGCGGGCACGGCCATGTTACGGCCATTGAACCAGTTCGCCGGCCCATAAGGTATTGGACCATGGTCTTACGCGCCTCCGGCAGGCCGGATGCCCGCGGCGTCCGCCATCCGAACGAGCTCGACCAGGGACGCGGCTCCCATCTTCTGCATGATGCGGCCGCGGTGGACCTTGATGGTCTTTTCCACCGTGCCGAGGTCGGAGGCGATGTGCTTGTTGAGCTGGCCGCTGACGACGTGCTCGAGGACCTGGCGCTCGCGCGAGGTGAGCGTCGCGAGCTTGCGCTCGACGCCGCGCCGCTCGGCGCCCGCCCGCCGCATCCGTTCGTCCTTTTCGATGGCGGTCTGAACCGCCGCGAGCAGCTGGGTGTCGTCGAAAGGCTTGGTCAGGAAATCGACGGCGCCGGCCTTCATCGCGCGAACGCTGGTCGGGATGTCTCCGATACCGGTGATGAACACGACGGCCCGGTCGGCCCCGGAGGCCGCCAGATCTCGTTGCAGGTCCAGCCCGTTCCTCCGCGGCAAGGCGACGTCGAGCACCAGGCAGCCCGGGGCGGCGGGGTCGTGCTGGGCGAGGAACTCGTCGGCCGATGAAAAGGCTCGGACCTCGCGTCCCGAGGCGCGCAGAAGCCGGGTCAGGGCTTTGAGTACGCCCGGATCGTCGTCCACCAGAAATACGGTACCGCCGGCTGGCGTCATGCCTGCGCTCCCGGTTGCCTGGGCAGGGAGACGTGAAACGTCGCGCCGCGGCCGACGTTGTTGGTGCTCCAGAGGCGTCCGCCGTGCGCCGTGACGATGGCGCGGGAGATCGACAGCCCCAAACCCAGCCCCTGCGGCTTGGTCGTGAAAAAGGGCTCGAAGAGCCGCGGCTGCCGGTCCTCGGCAATTCCCGGCCCGCGGTCTTCGACGGAGACCTCGACGCCGCCGTCGCTCAGCGCCTGCGTTCTGATCGTGATCCTGCGCTCCTCAGGCTCGTTCTGGCTCATCGCCTCGCAGGCGTTGAGGAGGAGATTGAGCAGGACCTGCTGCATCTGGACCCGGTCGCTTCTCACGGCTGGAATCCTGGGCGAGAGGTCCGTCTCGACGTCGATGTTGCGCGCGATCAGGTCGCCGTGCGCGAGGGCCAGCGCTTCGCGCACCAGATCGTTGGCGTCGAGAAGCTGGAAATGGGTCTCGCCGCGCTTGAACAGGGCGTGCAGCCGCCGGATGACTTCGCTCGCGCGCTGGTCTTCTGCGACGATGTCTCCGAGGATCTCGCGCAGCTCGTTCGGCTCGATCCGGTCGGCGGCGAGGAAGTGCAGCGCAGCCTGCGCATTGCTGAGGATGGCCGTGAGCGGCTGGTTCAGCTCGTGGGCGAGGGCGCCCGAGAGCTGGTCGAGCAAGGTGACCCGGGTGAGATGAGTGAGCTGCCCCTCCGACAATTCGAGCGCCTCCCGCGCCTTGCGGCGTTCCTCGAGGGCCGCCGCGAGCAGCATCACGGGAACCGACATGGCGATCAGGAAGAACTGGACCGAGCGCGCGTTTTCCTCCGGCGAGCCGGTGACGAAGGGGCCTTGCCCGTGCGTGGCGCCCCAGATCGCGAACACGACGAGGACGAGTATCGCGGTGCTGGTTCCTCTCGGCCCGAAGCGCACCGCGGCCCAAAGGAGGAAAGGCAGCGGCGCGTACAGAAGCGCCGGGACGGTGCTGAGTCCGGCATCCTTCCCGTCGAAGATCGCGGCGCCGACCGCGAGCAGGCCCACGACGAGGACGGCGCCTTCGGCCCAGCTCTGCGGCGGTGCACGGCGAACAGCCGTCAGCCCGCCCGCCGCCCAGGTCATCACGAAGGGGACCACGATCAGCGCGGCGAGGATGTTCGACAGGAAGCGCAGGCGCATGAGCTGCCAGTAGGCTCCCTCGCCCCAGCCGATGAGGGTGACCAGGGCCGCGTCGAGAAACGAGGACAAAAGCGGCGCGAGGAGCACGCCGAAAATCAGAAAGACGCCGACGTCCCTGGAGGAGTCGAACCGCAGCGGCATCGAGCAGAAGCGCCGGATGCAGACGGCGCCGATCAACGCTTCGGTGCAGTTGCTCGCGAACCATCCCAGGACCATCACGAGCGGGACGCCGCTCTGCAGCTCCGCGGCGAGATGCGCGGGCAGCGCGGCGGCGAGCAGCACCCACCACGAGGAAACCGGGGACAGGAGCAGCGCGGCGAGCAGCAGGGCGTTGGGAAGCCACAGGGTGGAGATCGGATGCGGCTGGAACGTGAACGCAAAGCCGACCTTGGCGCCCAGGTAATAGGCGATCGCGACGAGCAGCGCCGAGCGCAGCGCGGCGGGATCGAGCGCGCCGAGTCGTTCCTTCAGGTGCGCCGGCCGGCCCGGCAACGCCGGCAGAACCTTGCCGATGTCCGAGGGCGGGCTGGTTTGCGTCCTTTGCGACATCTTTCCCCCCGTCTCGTTGCATCCACTCCCGGAGGTGTTGTAATTGTTCGCCGGGGCCGAATGGCATGACATCGCCATATCCGGAGCAGACTCTACACCCTAACTCGCAACGGCGTCTGTCCGGGAACTCCTTACAAAGGTCCGGTCCGGCAACATGGGCCGGCTGGTAAAATCGGTGTCATGTCCTACCAAGTCCTCGCGCGCAAGTGGCGCCCGCGCAACTTCGAGTCGCTGGTGGGGCAGGAGCACGTCGTCCGGGCGCTGCGCCACGCCCTCGACGAGAAGCGCCTCCATCACGCCTACCTGTTCTCCGGGACGCGCGGGGTCGGGAAAACCACGCTCGCCCGCATCCTCGCCAAGTGCCTGAACTGCGAGACCGGAATCAGCTCGCGCCCGTGCGGCAAGTGCTCCGCATGCCTCGAGATCGACGCCGGGCGATACGTCGACCTGATCGAGGTCGACGCCGCCACCAACACCAAAGTGGACGAGATGCGCCAGCTCCTCGAGAACTCGGCCTACGCGCCCACGCGCGGGCGGTTCAAGGTCTACGTCATCGACGAGGTCCACATGCTCTCGACCTCCGCGTTCAACGCGATGCTGAAGACTCTCGAGGAGCCGCCCGAGCACATCAAGTTCATTCTGGCGACGACCGATCCGCAGAAAATTCCGGTGACCGTGCTGTCGCGCTGCCTGCAGTTCAACCTCAAGCAGATGCCCGCGCCGGCGATCGCCGCCCATCTGAAGGGAATCCTCGCCGAGGAGAAGATCTCGGCGGAGGACGCTGCGCTTCTGCTTCTCGCGGGCTGCGCGCGCGGAAGCATGCGCGACGCCCTGTCGCTGCTCGATCAGGCGATCGCCCACGGCGGGGGAAAGGTCACGGAGGAGGGGGTGCGCGCCATGCTCGGCGCGATCGACGACAGCTATCTGTATTCGATCCTCGAGAGCATCGCGAAGCGCGACGCGCGGGGGCTGCTCGCGGTCGTCGAGGAAATGCGCTCGCGCAGCGTGGCGTTCGACAACGCGCTCCAGGAGCTCGGCTCGCTGCTGCACCGTGTCGCGCTTGCGCAGGCGGCGCCGGACGCGGCGGACGCGGTGGGGAGCCTGCGCGAGCGCTTGTCGGCTCTCGCCAAGGCGCTCGACCCCGAGGACGTGCAGCTGTGCTATCAGATTGCGATCCACGGCCGCCAGGATCTGCCGTTCGCGCCGGACGAATTCGCGGGATTCACCATGGCGCTGCTGCGCATGCTGGCTTTCGCGGCGGGCGAGCGGGCCGAAGGCGGCGCCGGCGACAAGCGTGCCCAGGCGGCGACGGTCTCGGGGGACGGGCTGGCTCGGCAGGGATTCGACGGGGACTGGCCCAAGCTCGCCGGCGCGCTCAATCTCGGCGGCGTCGCCAAGCAGCTCGCACAGGCGAGCGAGCTGCAGCGCTTCGACGGCGAGTCGCTCGAGCTTTGCGTGCCGCCGGCGGCGAAGCACCTCGCCGAGAAGAGCTTCCAGGACAAGCTTCGCGGAGCCCTGCAGGAGCATTTCGGCAAGCCGGTGCGGCTCACCGTAAGAGTCGGCGAGACCGGAGGCAACACCGCGCGCGATCGCGCGGCGGCTGCGATCAGCCAGGATGCCTTCGTCCGCGATCTGGTCGAGAACTTCGACGCGACCATCGTCGAATCGTCGATCAAGCCGGCGCAGTAGGAACGACTGGACAGCGGAGACCGAAAGTGATGAAAGAGCAGCTCGCGGGGCTGATGCGACAGGCGCAGCAGATGCAGGAGAACATGCGCAAGGTGCAGGAAGAGCTCGCTGCGACGGAAGTCGAGGGCCAGTCGGGCGCGGGCATGGTCAAGGTGACGATGACCTGCAGGCACGACGTGAAGAGAGTGAAGATCGATCCGTCCCTGCTCGCCGACGACAGGGAGATGCTCGAGGATCTCGTCGCAGCGGCGATGAACGATGCCGGGCGCAAGGTCGAAGCGGCGGTGCAGGAGAAAATGGGCTCGCTCACCGGCGGCCTGGGCCTCCCTCCGGGATTCAAGCTGCCCTTCTAGAGCGCTCAACCATGAAGTCACCCGGCGCGCTCGAGGATCTGATCGAGGCGCTGCGCTGCATTCCCGGCATAGGGCCGAAGTCGGCGCAGCGCACGGCCTACCATCTGCTGCAGTACGACAAGGAGGGCGCGGCGAAGCTCGCGGAGTCTCTGGGCAAGGCCGTGCGCAGCATCCGGCGCTGCGCCAGGTGCAACACCTTCGCGGAAGAGGAGCTGTGCTCGCTGTGCGCCTCTCCCAAGCGGGATCCGTCCCAGCTGTGCGTGGTCGAGACGCCCGGGGACCTGCTGATGATGGAGCAGACTCTCGCCTACAACGGTCTGTATTTCGTGCTCATGGGGCGCCTGTCGCCGCTCGACGGCATCGGACCCAAGGAAATCGGCCTGGACGTGATGCAGCGGCGCCTCGCGGGAGGCGAGGTCAAGGAAGTCATCGTCGCGACCAATTTCACCAACGAAGGCGAGGCGACCGCGCACTACGTCGGCGAAATGCTCAAGGGCCGCGGGCTGCGCGTCACGCGCATCGCGCGCGGCGTCCCGGTAGGCGGCGAGCTGGAGTACGTGGACACGGGAACCCTGGCGCAGGCCATGGTCGAGCGCAGGCCGGTATGAACAGACCCCTCGCCGGCGTGAAGGTGCTCGAGCTGGGCCAGCTCATCGCGGGACCGTTTGCCGGAAAATTCTTCGCCGACTTCGGCGCCGAGGTGATCAAGATCGAGCCGCCGGGAGGCGATCCGCTGCGCAAGTGGAGAAAGCTCCATCAGGGGACCTCTCTGTGGTGGTACGTGCAGAACCGCAACAAGAAATCGGTGACCGCGGATCTGCGGCTGCCTGAGGGACGCGAGATCGTGCGCCGGATCGCGAACGACGCCGACGTCGTCATCGAGAACTTCCGCCCGGGGACGCTCGAAAAATGGGGGCTGGGCTACGACGTGCTCGCCGCCGACAATCCGGGCCTCGTCATGCTGCGGCTTTCGGGATTCGGGCAGTCCGGGCCTTACCGCGATCAGACCGGCTTCGGCGCGATCGCCGAATCGATGGGCGGCCTGCGCTACGTGACGGGCTTTCCGGACCGGCCGCCGGTGCGCCCGAACCTCTCGATCGGCGACGCGCTCGCCTCGCTGCACGGGGTGATAGGCACGCTCATGGCGCTGCACCACCGCGACGCGAACGGCGGGCGCAGCTCCGGTCGAGGGCAGGTGGTCGACGTCGCGCTCTATGAGGCGGTGTTCAACATGATGGAGGGCGCGCTTCCCGAATACGATCTCTTCAAGGAAACGCGCGAGCGCACCGGCACCAACCTCACGGGCATCGTTCCCTCGAACACCTATCTCACGCGCGACCGGCAGCACGTCGTGATCGGCGCCAACGCCGACAGCATATTCAAGCGGCTCATGCACCTGATCGGCCGCGGCGATCTCGCCGAGGATCCAACGCTCGCCGACAACGCCGGACGCAGCAGGCGGGCCGACGAGCTCGACGCCGCCATCGGCGCCTGGACGGGCACGCGCGGCGCGGAAGAAGTCCTGAAGGCGCTCGCCGAGGCGCAGGTGCCGAGCAGCAAGATCTACAGCATGGCCGACATCGCGGGCGATGCGCAGTATCTGGCGCGCGACATGATCCGGCAGGTGCGGCTTCCCGACGGCACGCCGCTCAAGGTTCCCGGCATCGTGCCCAAGCTTTCGGAGACTCCCGGAGACATCGCTTGGGTCGGGCCAGCGCTCGGCGAGCACACCGAGGTGGTGCTCGCCGCTCACGGCTACGGCCGGGCCGAGATCGCCGGGCTCAGGGCGCGCAAGGCGGTCTAGGCCGCGATGGAAAAACCGCGGACGGCGATCAAGGGACGCGGCGCTTCGGGCAATCCGCGGGAGCGGTTCGAGAAGCTCGCGCGCGACCGCGAGGACGTCGAGCAAATCGAGCCGGCGCCCGGTACGGTGATCACGCTCACGCAGGCCCGCACGATCGTCTCGCGCAACGACTCCCCGGACCTCCCGTTCAGCCAGTCGATCAATCCGTATCAGGGCTGCGAGCACGGCTGCATCTACTGCTACGCCAGGCCCAGCCACGCCTACCTCGGGCTCTCGCCCGGGCTGGATTTCGAGACGCGCATCTTCGCGAAGGAAAACGGGGCGGCGCTGCTGCGCAAGGAGCTGTCGCACCCCGACTACGTGTGCGAGCTCATTTCGCTGGGGGCGAACACCGATCCGTACCAGCCGGCCGAGCGCAAGCAGCGCATCACGAGGAGCATTCTCGAGGTGCTCTGGGAATTCCGCCATCCGGTCGGGATCGTCACCAAGGGCTCGCTCATCGAGCGCGACCTCGACCTGCTCGAGCCCATGGCGCGCGAAGGCCTCGCGCAGGTTTTCGTCTCGATCGGGACGCTCGACGGCGAGATCGTGCGCACGCTCGAGCCGCGTGCCGCGGCGCCGTATCGCCGCGTCGAGACGGTGCGCCGCCTCTCCGCTCGCGGCGTGCCCTGCGGCGTGCTGGTCGCTCCGATGATTCCCTTTCTGAACGACAAGGACATGGAGGCGGTCCTCGAGGCGGTGGCGGATGCAGGCGCCAGGATGGCGGGCTATACGCTGCTGCGGCTCCCCTGGGAAGTGAAGGGGCTGTTCAAGAGCTGGCTGGAGCAGCACGCTCCGCTCAAGGCCGCGCGCATCATGGCGCGCATCCGCGACATGCGCGGCGGTCGCGAGAACGATCCGGAGTTCGGCAGCCGCATGAGAGGCGAGGGGCAGTACGCGGAGCTGCTGCGCGAGCGCTTCCGCGTCGCCTGCAAGCGTCTGGGCCTCAACGCGGACAAGCGCTTCCGGCTGGACGCGGGCAAGTTCCGGCGGCCGCAGGCGCCTCAAGGATCTTTGTTCTGATGTGCATTGACAGCCTCATCCGGGCGTGTGAGCATCTTGCGCTCTGTCTCTGCCTTGCTGTGCACCGTCATTTATACCTATAATCAATTTATTAAAGGAGACTTCTAATGTTATTTCTACGAACGCTGGCGGCCTTCGCGCTGGCCGCATGGCCGCTCCTCGCGAGCGCCCAGGCACTGGAGAAAAAAGAAGTCCACGTCGCGGTCGGCGGCAAGGCGTCGCTCTACTACCTGCCTCTCACCATCGCCGAGCAGCTCGGGTACTTCAAGCAGGAGGGCTTGAGCGTCAACATCAGCGACTTTGCCGGAGGCTCGCAGGCGCTGCGAGCGGTCGTCGGCGGGAGCGCCGACGTGGTGTCGGGCGCTTACGAGCACACGCTGAACATGCAGCCGAAGGGCCAATACCTGCAGTGCTTCGTTCAGCAGGGGCGCGCTCCGCAGATCGCGATCGGCATTTCCGCGGCGAGGGCGAAGACCTACAAGTCGCCGAAGGATCTCAAGGGCCTCAAGGTGGGCGTGTCGGCGCCCGGCTCGAGCACGCACATGATCGTGAACTATTTCATCTCCAGGGACGGCCTGAAGCCCTCCGATATCTCGGTCGTCGGCGTCGGCCTGGGAGCGACGGCGATCTCGGCGCTGAAGAGCGGGCAGATCGACGCTGTGTCCAACACCGATCCGGTGATGACCAAGCTCGAGCAGGACGGGGACGTCAAGATCATCGCCGACACGCGCACCCTGAAAGGGACCGAGCAGGTGCTGGGTGGGCCGATGCCCGCGGGCTGCCTGTACGCGCCCGTGGATTTCATCAAGAAAAACCCCAACACGGTCCAGGCGCTGACCAACGCCATCGTGCGCGCCGACAAGTGGATTCACGCCGCCTCGCCGCAGGACGTGCTGCGCACCGTGCCCGAATCGTACGTGCTGGGAGATCCGGCGCTGTATCTGTTCTCCTTCAACAAGGTGAAGGAGGCGATCTCGACCGACGGAACGATCTCGGACTTGGGCGCGAAGACCGCGCTCAAGGTGATCCCGTCGTTCAATCCCGACGTCAAGGCGAACGAGATCAAGCTCGAGCTCACCTACACCAACGAGTTCGTCAAGAAAGCGAACGCGAAATACAAGTGACCGCGCGTATGCGCGGTCATCCTGAGGAGCCGCTTCGCGGCGACGAAGGACCTCTATGACGCCGGCTCTCGCGCTCGAGCGCATCGCCTGCACGTTCGCCTCGCGGGAGGATCCGTCGCAACGCTACACCGCGCTGCGCAGCGCCTCGCTCCGCGTCGCCGAAGGCGAGTTCGTCGCAGTGGTCGGGCCTACGGGCTGCGGCAAATCGACGCTGCTCAACGTCGCCGCCGGCCTGCTGCAGCCCTCGTCCGGGGCCGTAACGGTCTTCGGTAAGCTGCTCTCGGGGATCAATTCGCGGGCGGGCTACATGTTCCAAGCCGAGGCCTTGATGCCCTGGCGCAACGCTGTCGAGAACGTCACCGCGGGCCTCGAATTCCGCGGCATCGGCCGCGAGGAGGCGGCCGGGCGCGCGCGGGAATGGCTGAAGCGCGTCGGGCTCGGTGGTTTCGAAAAGCGCTTCCCGCACCAGCTGTCCGGCGGCATGCGCAAGCGCGTGGCGCTCGCGCAGATGCTGATCCTCGATCCGCAGATCCTGCTGATGGACGAGCCTTTCTCCGCGCTCGACATCCAGACCCGCCAGCTGATGGAGAACGAGCTTCTCGAGCTCTGGGGCGCGAACCGCAAGTCGGTCGTGTTCATCACGCACGATCTCGAAGAAGCCATTTCGCTGTCCGATCGCGTGGTGGTGCTCTCGGCCGGGCCGGAGTCGCACGAGATCGGGAACTACCCGATCGACCTGCCGCGGCCGCGCGACGTCGCGGAGATACGCCTCGCGCCGCATTTCATCGAGATCCACGCTCAGATCTGGCGCGCGATGAAGGAAGAGGTGCTCAAAGGCTATGCGCGACAGCAAAGACTCTAGCGAGCGGAGCAGTCGCCTGCGGCTGCGGCTCTATCAATTCCTGCTGTTCGCGCTGCTCTTCGGCGCGTGGTATGTGCTGACGAGCCCGACGCTGCTGCCACCGATCTACTTCAAGGAGCCCAACCAGGCGGCGTTTTTCTTCGGCGAGCCGCTCAAGGTGCTCGAGCGCCTGTGGCGATGGTTCGTCTCCGGGGAGATCTACGAGCATCTCTGGGTGACCCTGATCGAGACCCTGCTCGCGTTTCTCATCGGCACGGTATTCGGCGTGATCGTCGGCCTGTGGCTTGCGCTTGCGCCCACGGCCTCGGTGATCCTCGACCCCTATATCAAGGCGATCAACGCCATGCCGCGCGTGATCCTCGCGCCGATTTTCTTCGTCTGGTTCGGCCTGGACATCGGCTCGAAGGTGGCGCTCGGCGTGACCTTGGTGTTCTTCATCGTGTTCTTCAACGTCTATCAGGGCGTGCGGGAGGTGAGCCCGGTCGTGCTCGCCAACGCGCGCATGCTCGGTGCGAGCGCGCGGCAGCTGCTGCGGCACGTGTACGTCCCGAGCGCGATGAGCTGGGTGTTCGCGAGCCTGCACAACTCGGTCGGGCTCGCGTTCGTCGGCGCGGTGGTCGGCGAGTACCTCGGTTCGGCGAGAGGAGTGGGTTATCTGATCCACCAGGCCGAGGGATTTTTCGACATGAATACGGTCGTCGCGGGCATTGTCCTGCTCACGGTCTTCGCGCTGACCCTCGACTGGATCGTGGGCGTCGCGGAGAAGCGGTTGATGGTGTGGCAGCCGCGCTCGAGTGAGACCGAACAGGCTTGAGCAACTCGTTGTTGCAGCGCAAAATCGTTTGACACACTCTCGCTCCAGCCGCTATAATTTCCTGTTGTTTTTTGACCGGGCGCGGGGTGGAGCAGTCTGGCAGCTCGTCGGGCTCATAACCCGAAGGTCATAGGTTCAAATCCTATCCCCGCAACCAACTTCCCTTGGGGCTAAATCGAGCGTCCAGGGGTTCGCTCTTTAACAATTCGAACAGCCGATAGGTGTGGGCGCTGGGTGAAGCCAGTGACGCCGAACGCGCGCAAGCGTGCAGGCGTTGCACAAAGCTTTAACCAAGCTCACACCATAGGTCTAGCAAGGTTTTTTCAAAACCTTTGCAATGACTTTGAGTGAGTTAGCGGGCTTTGCGGTCATACGCAGGGCTCGCGCAATCGCATAGCGATTGATCAGGTCAAATTTGAATTGAAGAGTTTGATCCTGGCTCAGATTGAACGCTGGCGGCATGCCTTACACATGCAAGTCGAACGCGAAAGGGGGCAACCCCGAGTAGAGTGGCGAACGGGTGAGCAATACATCGGAACATTTCCTGTAGCGGGGGACAACCCCGAGAAATCGGGGCTAATACCGCATACGATCTACGGATGAAAGTGGGGGACCGCAAGGCCTCACACTATAGGAGTGGCCGATGCCGGATTAGCTAGTTGGTGGGGTAATGGCCTACCAAGGCGACGATCCGTAGCTGGTTTGAGAGAACGACCAGCCACACTGGGACTGAGACACGGCCCAGACTCCTACGGGAGGCAGCAGTGGGGAATTTTGGACAATGGGCGAAAGCCTGATCCAGCCATGCCGCGTGAGTGAAGAAGGCCTTCGGGTTGTAAAGCTCTTTCGGCGGGGACGAAATAGCGCGGGGTAACATCCCGCGTCGATGACGGTACCCGAAGAAGAAGGACCGGCTAACTACGTGCCAGCAGCCGCGGTAATACGTAGGGTCCAAGCGTTAATCGGAATTACTGGGCGTAAAGCGTGCGTAGGCGGTCTCGCAAGTCCGATGTGAAATCCCCG
>Ga0307469_10000092_pt1 | contig 35059 bp, 42 predicted proteins | sample atmos_gasesAM2C__FD_203084 | JGI IMG/M metagenome (GOLD analysis project Ga0307469, IMG submission 203084) | Hardwood forest soil microbial communities from Morgan-Monroe State Forest, Indiana, United States - atmos_gasesAM2C_515 | ecosystem: Environmental > Terrestrial > Soil > Temperate... | reverse complement strand
TCGGACAACTACAGCAGAACCCCTCCCACTGCCTGAAGGCATCGAAGGCATCGTCGCCGACTGGTCCTCGGACCAGCGGGCGTTCAAGAATGTCCCCTGGGCCAAGGCCATGATGTGGATCTTCCTCCTCAGCGATACATTCATATTCAGCTCTTTTTTGATCTCGTACATGACGGTGCGAATGTCCACCACGGAGCCCTGGCCCAACCCCAGCGAGGTCTTCGCTTTGACGATGTTCGGCCATAAAATTCCTCTCATCCTGATCGCGATCATGACCTTCGTCCTGATCAGCAGCAGCGGGACGATGGCCATGGCCGTCAACTACGGCTATCGAAAAGATCGCGTCAAAACGTTCTGGTTGATGCTGATCACCGCGGCATTGGGGGCCACATTCGTCGGTATGCAGGCCTTTGAGTGGACCAAGCTGATCTTCGATGAGGGAATACGTCCCTGGGGCAACCCCTTGGGGGCGGCCCAGTTTGGCTCGACCTTTTTCATGATCACGGGTTTCCACGGCACGCACGTGTCGATCGGCGTGCTTTTCCTGATCATCATCGCCAGAAAGGTCTTGCGGGGAGATTTCGATCACGGGAGGCCGGGCTTTTTTACAGGCAGGAAGGGGAAATACGAGGTCGTCGAAATCATGGGTCTGTATTGGCACTTCGTCGATCTGGTGTGGGTATTCATCTTCGCGGTTTTCTATCTTTGGTGAGAAGGAACGATGGCACACGCAGAGGGAACGGCAACATCCGGGACCGCGACACACGTAGAGGGGCAGCAGCACCCGATCGGCATTTATCTCAAGATCTGGGGATTGCTGTTCGTCCTCAGCACGGCGTCCTATCTGGTCGACTACTTCCACTTTCAGGGTTACCTCAGGTGGTTTCTGATCATCCTATTCATGTTGCTGAAGGCGGGGCTGATCGTTGCCGTCTTCATGCACATGCTCTGGGAGCGGCTGGCCATGGTGTATGCCATCTTGGTCCCGACCGCGTTGCTGATGGTGCTCTTGGGAATCGGAGCACTTGAAGCGGACTATACCTTTCTTACGCGGGGTGTCTTTTTCCTGAAGGGATTGCTCTAGCGTAGCGAGATCGAATTGCGGCGAGCCGATCTATTTTCGGACTGTATTCCTTACTAGACGAACTACCCAATGGCGGAAAAGCGCTACGCGACGAACGTGTCGATCATTCTTGGGGTCAGCGTAGTGCTGATGCTGTTTATTTTCCTTCTCGTGGGCCATCACCGCGACATCCCCGACCGCGTCCGAATGGATCGCGGGGCGCTCTTGGGCACCGGTTCGAGTGCGGCCGAGCGGATCAAACCCGTCGCCCAGGTCAATGTCGCGTCGGCGGAAACGCAGCGGGAGCCCGTAAAAAACGCGGCGGCCGCGCCGCCAACCACCCGCAACGGGGAACAGGTCTACCAAGCCACGTGCGTCGCCTGCCACGATGCTGGTATCGCCGGCGCGCCGAAGCTGGGGGATAAGAGCCAGTGGGCTAAGCACATCGCCAAGGGCCGCGACGCTCTCTACGCCAGCGCCGTCAACGGGGTACAGGGGAGCGCGGGAGCGATGCCGCCCAAGGGCGGGAACCCAGCGCTGAGCAACGCCGAGGTCAGGGCCGCCGTCGACTACATGGTAGCGCGGTCGAAATAAGCGGCGGAAGCCGTAAAACTCCAGAAGTTTCGTGCCTTGCGGGATCGGGTCCCACGCCATCTCATGTCGCTTTGGGCCCTTCAAGTTCTCGCAGCACTTTGAAACGCTTGCTGATGCCCTCCGCATCAAGGGGCGGCGCGAACGCGGCATGATATCGGGCCCGCGGATCCACCAGAAATACCGCCGCGCTGTGATAGACGGGATAGTTTTCCACACCCGATGTGATCGCAACCTGATACACGGCACCGAGCTGACCAGCCAGGTTACCGAGCTGCGCGTTGTCGCCCGTCACGGCGAGAAAGGTCGCATCAAAATAGGTCACGTATTGCTTGAGCTTGCCGGCGGTATCGCGATTGGGATCCACTGAGATGAAGACGAATTGGACGTCTTTGGCACCGACCGTACTCTTGACGATGTTTTCATGCGCGCGGGCTAATATCGCCAGCGTCGTCGGACAGACGTCCGGGCAATGAGTGTAGCCGAAAAATAGAAAAGACCATTTGCCCTTTAAGCGTGAAAGATCAAATACCCGATTCTCGTGATCGGTAAGCGCAAAGTCCGTCAATGGCTTCGGGTCGGGCAACAATGTCATCACCCGATCCGGCAGCAATATGGCCCGCGAACCGTTTTCCCGATATTTAGCGGCGAGCCACACGCCGCCAAGCATCGCGGCCAGCACGACCGCTGTCATCATGACGCCAAATTTGAGGGATATTTTTTTCACTGTTGCTTGACGAGGATCTCAAGGCCGCTGCCGACTACATCGTGGCACGGTCGAAGTAAAGGCAGACACCGAACAACAGCAAAAGTTTCGGCAGCCGAGCGCCCTCGGTTCAAGCAGGGTGAAGCCCGAGCTTTTCCAGCAGGGCGCGATCGCGTGCGGCTTCGGGATTGCCGGTGGTGAGGAGCTTGTCGCCGTAAAAAATCGAATTCGCGCCGGCAAGGAAACACAAGGCCTGGACGGCCTCGGGCATCTCGGCGCGTCCCGCGGAGAGCCGCACGGTGCTGCGCGGCATGGTGATGCGGGCGCACGCTATGGTGCGCACGAACTCGCTCCAGTCGAGCTTCGGTGCGCCATCTAGCGGCGTGCCCTCCACTTGGACGAGTTCGTTGATCGGGACCGATTCGGGCGGAGGGTCGAGGCTCGCGAGGCCCGCGATGAGGCCGGCGCGCTGCGCGCGCGACTCGCCCATGCCCACGATGCCCCCGCAGCACACCTTGATTCCGGCACGGCGCACCCGCGCGAGCGTGTCGAGCCGGTCGTCATAGGTGCGCGTGGTGATGATCTCGCCGTAGAACTCGGGGGCCGTGTCGAGGTTGTGGTTGTAATAGTCGAGACCCGCCGCCTTGAGCTCCTCCGCCTGGCCATCGCGCAGCAGCCCGAGCGTCGCGCAGGTCTCAAGACCAAGCGCCTTCACCGCGCTCACCCTCTCCGCCACCTGCTCGAGGTCTTTCTGCTTGGGCCCGCGCCAGGCGGCGCCCATGCAAAAACGCGTGGCTCCGTTTTGCTTCGCTGAACGCGCCGCTGCGAGCACCGCCTCGAGCGGGAGCAGCGGCTCGTTTTCGACCCCTGTGCGGTAGCGCGCCGATTGCGGGCAGTACGCGCAATCCTCCGGGCACCCTCCGGTCTTGATCGAAAGCAGCGTGGAGAGCTGCACCGCGTTGGCGTCGAAGTGCAGGCGATGGACGGTCTGGGCGCGGTGGAGAAGATCGTTGAAGGGCAGATCGAAGAGCGCTTCCACCGCCGCGCGAGTCCAGCGCGGCGCGACTTCGGTCCGGCCGCCGTGCACCGCTGCACCGGCTTCTACGTTATGGGGAATCGTACTGCGTATCTGCACGGCACGATCATCAGGGCAAGGCGAAAAGTTGTCAAATGATGCTGTCCGCTCTACTTAAAAGCTGCGCAAGAAACGCCCATGCTTGGGCCGGACAGGACTGCCTGCTCTGCGCGGCGGAAGGCGGTCCGGAGCTGCTTTGCCCGGCTTGCATCGCCGAATTGCCCGCGCTCGCCGAAACTTGCCCACGGTGCGCGCTTCCCAGTCCTGCGGCGGCGGTGTGCGGGAGCTGCCTCAACCATCCCCCGCACTTCGACGCAACGCTCGCATTGTGGCGCTACGAATTTCCTTGCGATAGGCTCGTACAGGCGCTCAAGTATCGCGCCCGGCTTGCGCTTGCAGGATTCTTCGCGCGAAGCCTCGCGTCCCGGCCGATACCCGAGGTCGATCTAATCGTGCCGATGCCGCTGCACCCCAAGCGCCTCGCCGAGCGCGGATTCAACCAGGCCCTCGAGATCGCCCGCGGCCTCGTGCGGTACCGGAGCAGACCGATCGAGCCGCGCGGCGTGCTGCGCGTGAAGGACACGCTGCCGCAGACGGGACTTCCTTACGAGGAGCGCGCGAAGAACGTGCGCGGCGCGTTCCTGTGCGAGCTCGATCTCTCGGGAGCGAGCGTCGCCGTGTTGGACGATGTCATGACGACCGGCGCAACCTTGAACGAGCTCGCACAGGCGCTCAAGGGCGCAGGCGCGACGAGAGTCGAGAATCTGGTGATTGCGCGCACCGTCCTTCGCTGATCGAGCAATCGCCGAGTGGGCATGGGCATCCTGGACCGAGGCCTAACATGTACCGATGTTCGGACATGATTCCACCGGGAATCGGCTTGATGGAATAGAAGCTTGGGCGTAGCCTGCCCGAATTAGGCCCAACCAAAGGCCGAGTTCGTCAGTTTGTAGGGAGCGTTATAGGCAGCGTCATGCTTATATTGTCTGGTTGGTATCTCTATTCACAACTCACTGGTGGTCCATTCTTCTCGGGGCGGCGTAGTGAGCCGTCGCTCGTAAACGCCTGGTTCTTTTTTGTGGCGTTTGGCATTCCTGGCGCTGCCTACGCGCTAAAAACAAAGTTTGGTTTGGGTAGAAATGAAACTACAGAGCCCTGACAAACGACGGAAAGCAATGATATTGATCGTCTTCGGGCTTTTCATCCTCTGGGGCTTCGGATGGGACACGGTGGGACGTCGGCTCCAGATCGAGGTCAGTGGGATAGTAGTCGCAAGTCGTGATGTCCCTTCGACTGGTGCGCCTCGATACGCGACCGAATATACAATCCGCGGTCCTGATGGTAACGAACAGGTGTTTTGGGCAGGACCAACGGACGGGTCATTGCCAAGAAGCATGCCGGTCGGGACGAACATACGAAAGGAGCGGTGGCACCTTGACTTTGAGCGGGACGGACGGCAAGAGGGTTTTCCTTACATCTTCTATAGCATCGTCTTGGGGATCGCACTGTATCTGGTGGTTTGGGGAATCGTGATCTTGCGCTCGACATTCAACGCCAAAGGCATGGAGCGTGACTAAGGTGCAATGACGCGCGATACCGTATAACGTCCCTCCATGAATCCTCGTATCACTTTACTCACCCTCGGTCGGGAGTTATGACTGTCAGCGGAAAAAACGGAAATCAAGGACCAAAGATTTCACGCTGGGGCGTAGCTGCCTTGCCGTTGAGCGTATTCGTTGGCATCGTGCTGGGTGCAGTTGTCGGTGCAGCGGTGGCTCACATTGGCATTGGTGTTGTCATCGGGGCAGGTTTTGGCGTTGGCGTCGGGGTTGCCGTGACGGTTGCGGTTTTTTTATTTGACTCTTCCGAACCGCCGGGTTCCCAGTGATGAGCTTCTCAGCGCCTTAGACTTCCTCCCTCGGGCCGCGCGCGAGCAGTTCCTGCACGGCGTCTCGCGGCGGGGTGCCGCGGAACAGCACCGCGCAAACCGCGCGGGTGATCGGCATCTCGATCCGCTTTTCGGCGGCAAGCGCCTCGACCGCGCGCGCGGAATGCACGCCTTCGGCGACGTGGCCGAGCTGCTTGAGAATTGCCTCCAGCGACTCGCCCCGCGCGAGGAGCAGCCCGACGCGCCGGTTGCGCGACAGCTCACCGGTGCAGGTCAGGACAAGGTCCCCCGCTCCCGCGAGCCCCATGAAAGTTTCCGGCCGCCCGCCCAACGCCACGCCGAGCCGCGTGAGCTCGGCAAGGCCCCGGGTGATCAACGCCGCCCGAGCGTTCATACCGAGGCCCAAGCCGTCGCTGATGCCGGCGGCGATCGCCATGACGTTTTTCACCGCTCCGCTGATCTCGACGCCCGCGAGATCGGTACTGAAATAGACCCTGAGCGTCCGCTGGTGCAGCTCGCGCGCCAAGCGCTTCGCAAATTCCGCGTTGCCCGCCGCTAGCGTGAGCGCCGTAGGAAGTCCCTGGGCCACTTCCAGCGCGAAGCTCGGGCCCGACAAGGCCCCGCATGCGGCGAGTTTTCCAAGCACCTCCGCCGCGACCTGATGCGCCAGCTTGCCGCTCGCCTGCTCGAAGCCCTTGCATGCCCATATGACCGGCTGCTCGAACCGTGACGCGCGGACGCGCCCGAGCACCTCGCGCAGCTCGGAGGTCGGAGTGGCGATCAGGGCCGCGTCGCATTCGGCCATTGCGGAGGGAAGGTTCCCGGTCACCATGACCGAACCCGGAATCGAAACTTCGGGGAGATAGCGGGGATTGCGCCGACTCGACCCGATGGCGGCCGCGAGCGCCGCGTCGCGCGCCCAGAGCTTGACGCCGTGCTTTCCCGAGAGCGCGATCGCCAGCGCCGTACCCCACGCTCCTGCGCCGAGAATCGCGATCTTCAGAAACCCCAGACCTGATTGAGCTTGACGTAGCCGACCTGGCCGTCGGCGTGGCGTACTTTGACCCAGCCGCCTGCTTGAGCCTCTGCGAGGTCGAGGGCTACGCCTCGCTGAGCTTGAAATACGATCGCCGCCTCGTCGCTCGGCGCCTGCTTCACCTCGGCGAGAGCCGCGGTGACGAGTATCGTACGCTTGTCCGAGAGTGCCTTCTTTTCCACCCAGGTGAGATCCCCGGCGTGATCGCGCACCTTCACCCACGCGTCGATGTTGATCACGACCTCGACGGGGTAGTAACGGCTCGCGACGAAGAGCTTTTTGGCCCGCACCGAGGGAGCGTCGTACATCAGTGTGCCGTTCTCCGCGATCGAGCGAAATTCGCCCGCCGCGGCCGGCAACGCGAGCGCGAGCAGCAGGCATGCCGCAAGGCCGCGCATCAGTGGGCCACCTCGATTCGTGGTCCTGCCGGCGCGGCGGCTTCGGCGGCGCGCTGCTGGTAGATCGCCTCGAAATTCACCGGCGCGAGCAGAACGGGAGGGAAACCGGCGCGATTGACGAGGTTGGAAACGGTCTCGCGCGCGTAGGGGAACAGCACGTTCGGACAAACGATCCCCAGCACCGGAGGAAGATCTGCCTCGGGGACGTTGCGGATCTGAAACACACCGGCCTGCGAGGCTTCGACCAGGAACAGGGTTTTGTCACCGGATTTCGCGGCTACCGTGACGACGAGAGTCACTTCGAACAGGAATTCGTTCACGCGCTGCGACTGCTGCGTAATCTGGACTTCGAGCTGGGGCTGCTCGGGCTGCATGAAGGCTTGTGGCCCCCCGGGGACTTCGAGGGACAGATCCTTCACGTAGATCTTCTCGATGCCGAACGTCGGCTGCGCATCACTCATCGGAGCTCCGTCGAAGTCTGAGAGGTGGGAGGAAAGTCAGGCCTGGAGCAGAGCGTCGAGCCTTCCCGCATGATCGAGCGCCGCGAGCTCCTCGAAGCCACCGACGTGCCTATCGCCTATGTAGATCTGCGGCACTGTCCGGCGGCCGGTCTTGCTCATCATTTCCTCGCGCAGGCGCGGATCGAGATCCACCCGAATCTTTTCTATGTCGGAGATTCCCTTCGAGTTCAGCAGCATTTCTGCGCGGTGACAGAAGGGGCAGACTGCAGTCGAGTACATTCGGACTTTCGCCACCTACTTCTCCAGCGGCAGGCCCGCTTGCCTCCAAGCGCCGATTCCGCCGCTCAGCGAAAACACCTGCCCGAATCCCACCTTGCGCAGCGCTGCCGCGGCTCTGTCCGAGCGGCTGTCGTTGTCGCATACTACGATCACAGGTTTCGCCTTGTGCTTCTCGAGCTCGGCTGCACGCGCTTCGATCTCGCCCACGGCGAGGTTGCGGGCGTTCAGGACATGGCCCTTTTCGTACTCGGAGGCATCGCGGACGTCCAGCACCAGAGCGTTCTGCTGGTTGATCAGCAAGGTCGCCTGGAGCGTCGAAACCGAGGCCCCTCCGGTGGTGCGGCGTATCGCGGGCCACACGAGCATCGCGCCGCTCGCGAGAGCCACCGCTATGTACAGGTAATTCGGCCACTGGGTGACGAACTTCAGAAGGTTGACTTCCGCCATCTCATGTTCTCAGGGAGCCGCCGCACAGGACTTCGCGCATCGTGACTAGGAGCTGCAGAATGCGCTGGTCGCTGACGGAATAGTACACTCGGTTCGCGTTCTTTCTTGCCTTGAGAATGCCTTTCTCCCGGAGGATCGCCAGATGCTGCGAGACGTTGCTCTGCGAGGTTCCGACCGCCTCGACGACGTCCTGCACGCTCAATTCATGTTCTCCGAGGACACACAGCATCTTCAGACGCAGCGGATGAGCGATCGCCCGCATCGAGCGGGCCATGCGCTCGATCTGCTCCCGTCGACCGATCAGGTCGAAGATGTCCTCGGGGTGGCGCTGAACACGCTGCTCTCGAATTTCCATGAACGCTCATTATAAAATGCTTTCCTGCGAGGCGATAATAGCCGCTCGAGACCATGTATAGAATCGTTCTGCTGCGGCACGGTGAATCGGTCTGGAACATGGAGAACCGCTTTACCGGCTGGACCGACGTCGACCTCACGCAACGCGGCGTGAGCGAAGCAAAACGGGCCGGCGAGGTACTGAAGGAAGGCGGCTTCGTCTTCGATTCCGCCCACACTTCGGTGCTGAAACGCGCCATCAAGACGCTCTGGCTCGCCCTGGAGTCGATGGACCTGATGTGGATCCCGGTGCACCACTCCTGGCGGCTGAACGAGCGCCACTACGGTGCGTTGCAGGGTCTGAACAAGTCCGAAATGGCGGCCAAGTTCGGGGAGAAGCAGGTCCTCCTGTGGAGGCGGAGCTACGATGTGCCGCCCCCTGCGCTGGAACGCGGAGATCCCCGCGATTCGCGCGGCGATCCGCGCTACGCCGGGATCGCCGGAACCGAGGTGCCGCTGACCGAGTGCCTGAAAGACACCGTCGTGCGATTTCTCCCGTACTGGAGCGAGACCATCGCGCCGGCCGTGCGCGCGGGGCGCAAGATTCTCATCGTCGCCCACGGCAACAGCCTTCGCGCCCTCGTCAAATACCTGGATGAGATAAGCGACGAGGCAATCGTGGATGAGAACATTCCCACCGGGATTCCGCTCGTCTACGAGCTGGATGCGCAGTTGAGGCCGCTCAAGCACTACTATCTCGGAGACCCCGCCGAGGCCGAGGCGCGGGCCCGCGCCGTGGCCGATCAGGCGAAGGCGGCCAAGTGACTCGCGCTCGGTGGGCGATAGCGAGTCTCCTCGTCGCACCGGTGCTGGCGCTTGCGCAGGGCGAGGCCGAAAAGCTCGACGCGCTGCGATCGCGGATCGACGGACTGCGCGCGAAAATCGCGGAGGGCGAGGAGAGCCGCACGGAGGTTCGCGACCAGCTGCGCGACTCCGAGCGCGCGATCTCGGAAACCAACCGGGGGCTCCGCACCCTCGCAAGCAGACGCGAGGCGGCGCAGGAGGAGATCAAGACGCTCTCCGGGCAGAGCCAGGCGCTCGAAGCGGAGATCGCGTCGCGCCGGGAAACCCTGGGGAGGCTGCTCACCCTACGCTATCTAAACGGCGAGCAAAGCGCCATGAAGCTGCTGCTTTCCGGCGAGGAGCCTGGCCGTATTGCCCGGGAGCTGCACTATTACAGCTACGTCTCGCGCGCCCAGACCGAGTTCATCGGAGAGCTGCGCGCCAAGGTCGCGCGACTGAGAGAGCTGGAGATCGGCACTCGGGAAAGAAACGCCGAGATTGCCGCGATCGAGTCGGCGCGGCGCGCGGAGCGCGCCGCGCTCATCCGACAGCAGTCCGAGCACCGCCGGGTTCTCGCCCGGGTTTCCACCCAGCTTCGCGAGCAGCGCCGCGAGGTCCAAAACCTCGAACGCGACGAGTCGCGGCTGTCGCGCTTGGTCGAGGAGATCAGGAAGCTGCTCGCGTCCGCGCCGCCGCTCCTCCGCAACGAAAAAGTTCCCGAGCCTGGCGGCGCAGAAAAGTCCTTCTCGGGGCTCAAGCGCGGGCTGAGGCTGCCGATCAGAGGTGAACTCGCGAACCGCTTTGGTGCCCAACGCTCAGACGGTGGTCCGCCCTGGAAGGGCTTGTTCATCCGCTCGCCTTCCGGGCAGGTGGTCCGCGCCGTCGCGCCGGGGCGCGTCGTGTTCGCCGATTGGCTCCGCGGCTTCGGAAACTTGCTCATCATCGACCACGGCCAGAGCTATCTCACGATCTACGGCAACAACGAATCCGTGCTCAGGCAGGTCGGCGACACGGTGCGTACGGGGGATACGGTCGCGACCGTCGGCGCAAGCGGCGGCAACATGGAATCGGGTTTATACTTTGAGATTCGGCACGAAGGGAAAGCGTTTGATCCCATGCGCTGGGTGTCCTTGAAATGATCGGGCGATCCCAGACGACAGCGGTGCAGCCTAGGACCAAAATCATGATGACGAGATTCAAGCAGGCCAGTCTGGTGCTGGTCGGAGTGCTGGCGGGGATACTGCTCAGCCTGAACTTTTCCGCGGTTGCGGAGCGTGAGGCTGCGCGGTTTCCGCTTCCCGTGGACGAGCTGCGCTCTTTCGCCGAAGTGTTCGGCCAGATCAAGTCGAACTACGTCGACCCGGTGGAGGACAAGAAGCTGATCACGGACGCAGTCAGCGGCATGGTGACCGGGCTAGACCCCCACTCGGCCTATCTCGACCAAGACGCATACCGCGAGCTCAGGATCAGCACCAAAGGCGAGTTCGGCGGCCTCGGCATCGAAGTCGGGATGGAAGAAGGCTTGGTCAAGGTGGTTTCCCCCATCGAGGACACGCCGGCGTTTCGCGCAGGGCTGAAGCCGGGGGATTTCATCATCAAGATCGACGACACCTCGGTCAAGGGAATGAGCCTGAACGACGCGGTCAAACGCATGCGCGGAAAGCCGAAAACAACCATCCGGCTCACGATCGTGCGCAAGGGCGACCCGAAGCCTTTCGAAGTCACGCTGATGCGGGACGTCATTCGCGTGCAGAGCGTCAAATCCAAGCTGATCGAGCCCGGATATGGGTGGATTCGGGTCGCGCAGTTCCAGGAGCACACCGGTGAGGATCTGGTGAAGCACCTCAAGGCGCTCTATAAGCAAGATCAGCTGAAAGGGCTGATTCTCGACTTGCGCAACGACCCGGGCGGCATTCTCGACGGCGCAGTGGGGATCTCATCCGCGTTCTTGCCTCCCGACTCGCTGGTCGTATACACCGACGGCCGCCTCGAGGATGCCAAGCGCAAATTCTTTGCCGTGCCGGAGAACTACCTTCGCGGCGTCCCGAACGACTACCTCAAGGGCCTGCCCCAGGGCGTAAAAACCGTGCCGATGGTCGTTCTCGTCAACGGAGGCTCGGCCTCGGCGTCCGAGATCGTCGCGGGCGCGCTTCAGGATCACAAGCGCGCAAAGGTGCTCGGCACCCAGACTTTCGGCAAAGGTTCGGTGCAGACCATATTGCCTCTCGGGAACGACACCGCCCTGAAGCTCACCACGGCGCGCTATTACACGCCGAACGGGCGCTCGATCCAGGCGCTCGGGATCACGCCGGACTTCGTCATAGAGGAGCCCACGTCGCCGACCGCGAGATTGCGCGAAGCCGACCTGGAGAAACACCTTCTCAACGAACAAGAGCTGGCGGCTCAATCGAAAAAAGAGAAAGAGCAGAAGGCAAGCGTGAAACCGGCGACTGATTCCGAGGACAAGCCGCTCGCGCCCCTGGAGTTCGCTTCTGACAAGGACTTCCAGTTTCAACAGGCGCTCAAGCTGCTGAAGGGCATGCCGATCGCCACCGCGCAGAGCGCGCCTCCCGCCGGCAACAAGAACTGATTGACCGACGAGCAGCTGCTCCGCTATTCGCGGCACATTCTTCTGCCGGAGGTAGGGGTCGAAGGGCAGCAAAAGCTGCTGTCTGCGTCTGCCTTGGTGATCGGAGCGGGAGGGCTCGGCTCGCCCGCTGCGCTTTATCTGACGGCGGCCGGCGTCGGGACGATCACGCTCGTCGACGGCGACGACGTCGATCTCACGAACCTGCAGCGCCAGATTCTCCACACGACCGAATCGCTGGGAAAGCCCAAGGCCGAGTCGGGGCGCAGGGCGCTCGCGAGAATAAACCCGGAAGTGAGGGTCGTGCCTGTCCAGCAGCGGCTGGGAGACGACGCGCTCGACCCGCTGGTCGCTTCAAGCAGCGTCGTCCTCGATTGCTCGGATAATTTCGCGACCCGTCACGCGGTGAATCGCGCTTGCGTGCGACATCGCAAGCCGCTCGTCTCCGGCGCGGCCGTGCGCTTCGACGGGCAAGTCAGCGTTTTTGACCTGAGAGACGAACTCAGCCCCTGCTATCAATGCCTGTTCCCGGAAAATGCGGAGCTCGAGGAAATGCGCTGTGCGGTGATGGGCGTGTTCGCTCCGATCACAGGAATCATCGGTACCGTACAAGCCGCCGAGGCGCTGAAGCTGCTCGTGGGTGCCGGCGAAACGCTGAAGGGGCGCTTGATGATCCTCGATGGTCTCGCCATGGAATGGCGAACGATCAAGCTGGCGAAGGATCCGGCCTGCGCGGTGTGCGCGCGGGTTCCAGTCTAGGCTGCTCGTCCAGGCTGGTCGCCTAGCCCCGCGCGAGCAGCGGCCACTGCTTCTCCCATAGCTCGGAGGGAATGCGCTTGAACCCGCTCTTGGCGTATTGCTGCCAGCGCCCGATCACGTAGCAAAGAAGCAGGTTCGCCCGCGGGCCGGGATCGGTCGCGGGATCGACGCCGCTCGCTCCCGCGGAAGCAGCCTTGCCTTGCGTCACCGCGACGCGCAAGCACTGCTTGAGAGTCGCCTCGAGACGGTCGTGTAGCTGATTGATGCGGACCTGAAGGCGCTCGTCTTCATTGACCAGCGCATCGCCCACCAGCACTCGGGTCATGCCCGGATTCTTTTCCGCGAAGCCGAGGAGCGACGACAGGATCGCCTGGATCTGCTTCAGGCCGTCGTCCTCATCCGCCGTGATCTTGTTGATCAGGCCGAACACGCTCTGCTCGATGAACTCGATCAGGCCCTCGAACATCTGAGCTTTGCTCGCGAAGTGCCGATACAGCGCGGCCTCGGACACGTCCAATTCCTTGGCGAGGGCCGCCGTCGTGACTTTCTCGCCCTTCGGGTTTTCGAGCATCCGCGCCAGCACCTGCAGAATATGCAGGCGGCGGGCACCGGGCTTGACGGCGGGCATGGGCGTTCTCCCAGATCGTGGGCGGAGGGTTTATTGTATGACTCCGGGTGAGCGCTTGCTGCCAACTATTTGGCCTGGGCTCGGCCTCGGGGGCGCGACACGCCCGCCGGACGCGCCTCGCGTGGATCCTTACTTCGACCGGATCAGCGTCCCGACGCCTTCGTCGGTCAGAATTTCGAGCAGTACCGCGTGCTCGACCCGCCCGTCGATGATATGCACGCTCTTTACGCCGTTTTTCGCGGCATCGAGCGCCGAGCTGATCTTGGGCAGCATCCCGCCCGACAGCGTTCCGTCGGTCACCAGGGCGTCGATTTTCTTCGGGGTGAGGCCCGTCAAGAGCTTTCCGCTCTTGTCGAGCACACCGGGAGTATTGGTGAGCACCACGAGCTTCTCCGCCCGCAGCACCTCGGCCAGCTTGCCCGCCACCAGGTCCGCGTTGATGTTGTAGGACTGTCCGTCCTCGCCGACGCCGATCGGCGCGACCACGGGGATGAACCCGCCCTCCTCGAGCGCCCAGATCACTTTCGGGTCAATAGAGGCGATTTCACCGACCTGGCCTATGTCGATCTTTTCGCCGCCGTTGTCCTTGTCCGCAAGGAGCATTTTCCTCGCGCGGACGAACGCGCCGTCCTGACCGGTGAGCCCGACCGCCTTGCCGCCCGCCTGGTTGATGAGCGTGACGACTTCCTTGTTGACCTGGCCGCCCAGAACCATCTCGACCACGTCCATGGTCTCGGCGTCGGTGACCCGCATGCCCTGTACGAACTCTCCCTTCTTGCCCATGCGCGCGAGCTGCTCGTCGATTTGCGGGCCGCCGCCGTGGACTACCACCGGGTTCATGCCGACGAGTTTCAACAGCACGACGTCGTGCGCGAAGCTGCGCTTGAGCTTGTCGTCGGACATCGCGTTGCCGCCGTATTTCACGACGATGGTCTTGCCGTGAAAGCGCCGGATGTAGGGAAGCGCCTCGGCGAGGACCTGGGCCTTGTGGACCGGTGTCAGGGAGGAGGGACTCATAGGCGCGCGCATCTTGAGCGCCGATTGTACCTTCGAGCACAAGAAAAAGGCGGCCGTCGTGGCCGCCTTTTTTCACGGGTGGCGGCCTTGCCGCCGTCCCGGCATTACTGAATCGTCAGCTGCTTCGCAGCCGCGGCCGCCTTTTTCGGCAGCGTCAGCTCGAGCACGCCGTCGGAGTACTTGGCGCTCGCCCGCGATTCATCGACTTCCTGGGCGAGCCTGAATGCCCGGGATACTTTCCCGACATAGCGCTCGCTGTGCAGCAGGCGCTCACCGTCCTTCGCTTCTTTCTCGACGCGCGTCTCGGCGGTGATCGAAACTTCGTCGCCTTCGATATTCACCTTGATGTCTTCCTTCTTGACTCCGGGAAGCTCGGCTACCACCTTGTATTCGCCGTTCTGCTCGGCGACGTCGATCTTCATACGGCGCACCGGGGCTTCGACCTCGAGCCGGGCCGGCCCTACGAGAAAGCCGTTGAAGAAATCATCGACCAGATCCCCAAAGGGGCTGTAACGCGTGATGTTCGCCATGTTCCTTCCTTTCGAATAGTTTCCGGGCGCAGCGCCCGCATGTCCGAAATCTTGGGACCGCGGAAGGACATTTCAAGAGCGCTTGCGAGGCTCGCCGGAAGAAGCTAGATTGGGCGCGCCTTTCCTGAGCCGATGCCTCGAGAGTCTTCCGCTCCGAACCCGCTTGAACTTGAGCGACACCGCCCATATCTGTTGCGGTTCGCCCTCCTGCAGTTGCGCGAGCGCAATGCGGCGGAAGATGCGGTACAGGAGACGCTACTCGCGGCGATCCAGGGCGCCGCGAGATTCGCCGGACAATCGTCCGTGCGCACCTGGCTCGTCGGAATCCTCAAGCACAAGATCGTAGACAGCATCCGCAAGACCGCGCGCGAGCAGCCGGTCGAGTCGCGCGCGGAAAGCGGCGGCGAGGAAGACCTCGAAGCTTTCTTCGCCCGCGACGGCCATTTCGCCGAGCCGCCCGAGGAGTGGGCGAGCCCGGAGCGCTCCCTCGAGGAGCGCCGCTTCTTCGAGGCGCTCGAGCGCTGCCTACAATCGCTGCCGAGAAACACCGCCAGCGCGTTCACGATGCGCGAGCTGATGGGGCTGGACACCGAGGAAATCTGTAAGGAACTCGGCGTTTCCACGTCCAATTGCTGGGTGATGCTCTATCGCGCCAGGATGAGCCTGCGGGCCTGCCTGGAGCGGACCTGGTTCCGGGCAGACGGGGCCGGTGCCGGATAAAGGAGTCGAGCTAAGTGGCGATCCGCCTTTCCTGCAAGGAAGCGAGCAGACTGATCTCTCAAGGAATGGACAGGCGCTTGTCCGTCACCGAGAGAATCGCTCTGCGCCTGCACGTGGGCATTTGCGACGCCTGCACGCGCTTTACTGCGCAGGTGGACTTCCTCCGCCGCGCTTTGCGCGCCTTCCCGGGCCCCAATGACCCCGAAGACCGTTAGAGCGAGCGTCTGCCCGGGTTGCGGCCGCGGATTCGAATGCGGAATGCAGGCCGGACTCGAGCATTGCTGGTGCGAGGATCTTCCCACCCTCCCAGAGCCGGTCGCCGGCTCGTCGTGCTACTGCCCGGCCTGCCTCGAAGTCAAAGCACGTAGCGCGCGAGATCCTCGCTCTGGGCGAGCTCCTTGAGCTTGGCATCGACGAATGCGGCGTCGATGGTGATGCTCTCCTTGCCGTGCTTGCCCGCGTCGAACGAGATCTCTTCGAGGAGCCTCTCCATCACGGTATGCAGCCGCCGGGCGCCGATGTTCTCGGTCTTCTCGTTGACCGACCAGGCGATCTCCGCGAGACGCCGGATGCCGTCGGGCTGGAAGCCGATCTCGACATCCTCGGTGGCGAGCAGCGCCTGGTACTGACGGGTGAGGCAGGCGTCGGTTGCAGTGAGGATTCGTTCGAAATCCTCGACCGACAGCGAATCGAGCTCGACCCGGATCGGAAAGCGCCCCTGAAGCTCCGGTATCAGGTCCGAAGGCTTGGAAAAGTGGAACGCGCCGCTCGCGATGAAGAGTATGTGATCCGTCTTCACCATTCCGTACTTCGTGGAAATTGTCGTCCCCTCCACTAGCGGCAGCAGGTCCCGCTGCACACCCTGGCGCGAGACGTCGGCGCCGATCGTTTCTCCACGGCTCGCAATCTTGTCGATCTCGTCCAGGAAGACGATGCCGTTCTGCTCGGCGTTGGTGAGCGCCTTCGCGCGCAGGTCTTCCTCGTTGACCAGACGCGCCGCTTCCTCGTCGGTGAGCATTCTCATGGCCTCCCGGATCTTCATGCGGCGCAGCTTCCTCCTGCCACCGCCGAGGTTTTGGAACATCCCCTGGATCTGCTGCGTCAGCTCCTCCATTCCGGGCGGGGCGAATATCTCCATATGCGCCTGCGGCGCAGCGACCTCGATTTCCAATTCCTTGTCGTCGAGCTCCCCTTCGCGCAATTTCTTGCGGAATTTCTGCCGCGTCGCCGGTTCTTCGTCGCCCGCGGGTTTCGCCGAAGGCGGGGCATCGTCCGCTCCGAAGGGGCTCGGCGGGCGGGCAGCCGGCAGAAGGACGTCGAGCACGCGCTCCTCGGCCGAATCCTCCGCTCTGCGGCGCACTTTCTTCATCGCCGCTTCGCGCGTGTCCTTGATCGAGATTTCCACCAGGTCGCGAACGATGGTGTCGACGTCGCGGCCGACGTAGCCGACCTCGGTGAATTTCGTCGCCTCGACCTTGATGAACGGGGCGTCGGCGAGCCGCGCGAGACGGCGCGCGATCTCCGTCTTGCCGACTCCCGTGGGCCCGATCATGAGGATGTTCTTGGGCGTGATCTCCTGCCGCAGCGGGTCGGCGACCTGTTGACGTCGCCAGCGATTTCTCAGCGCGATCGCCACCGCGCGCTTCGCGCGAGTCTGGCCTACGATGTGCTTGTCGAGCTCATGGACGATTTCCTGCGGAGTCATGGAGGACATGGCGGAACGACGAGCTACTGCAGCGTTTCCACAACGATTTGGTGGTTGGTGTAGATGCACAGGTCCGCGGCGATCGAAAGAGCCTTGCGGACGATGTTCTCTGCGTCGAGCTGGGTGTTCTCGAGAAGCGCCCGCGCCGCCGCCTGCGCGTAAGGACCGCCGGACCCGATTGCGATCAATCCGGACTCGGGCTCGATAACGTCGCCCATTCCGGTGATGATGAGGGAGGATTCGCGATCGGCCACGGCGAGCATCGCCTCAAGGCGCCGCAGCACGCGGTCGGTCCGCCAGTCCTTGGCGAGCTCGACGGCCGAGCGCATCAGGTTTCCCTGGTGCTTGTCGAGCTTGGACTCGAAGCGCTCGAACAGCGTGAACGCATCCGCGGTCCCCCCTGCGAAGCCCGCGAGAATCCGGTCGTGATAGAGGCGCCTGACCTTGCGCGCGCTCGCCTTCACGACGATGTTGCCCAGCGTGACTTGGCCGTCCCCGCCGAGTGCGATCGTTCCGTCGCGGCGCGCGGACACGATGGTGGTTCCGTGGAATTGCTCCATGTCTCGGCGGGGAAGATGGAGGCGGAAAGCCGCGAATCAAGCTACTTTCGCGGAATGATACGGGCAACCTTGCTCAAGCCCTTGGCGCCGAGCAAAGCGCGAATGAGCTCGTTCGCGCCGCGGATCTCGATCGCCGCACCGGTTTGCTTGAGCTTCGACAGGACGTTCAGCATGAGATCGGCAGTGGCAAAATCGACGCGCTTCGCTCCGGACATGTCCAGGACCAGCATCTTGTTCGCTGCCGCCCGGTCTTGCAACTGCCTGGCGAGGTCCTCGCTCGCTCCCACGAGCTCGCCGGAAAGCGCAAGATCCTGGTCCGCGGCGACGGGACCGACGATCGCCGAGCGCTTGACCTCGGCTTGAGGCTGCGGCTCCCACGAAGGCGGTGAGATCTCGAAGGTGACCGCATAGTTGACCGCGGCCTCTTCGAATTGGTCCTTGAGCCCGAGGACCCGGTATACGTCGAAGAGAAGCGCCCACACCGCGGCGTCGGTTTCCTTCCCGCCGACGCGGCACGCTTCTTCCAGGAATTGGACAAGGCGCGCCTCTCCCGTGAACACGACCTCCTTTCCGGCTTTGCGAAAGGAAAGCAGGGTCTCGAGAAGCGCCTTGCAGCCCCCGCCGTCGATGCGCTCCAATTTTCCGCATTCGACGCGGACCGTGCGCTCGGCGGCAACCGCGCTCCGCAATTTCCCCAGTTCCGGCGCGCTCGCGTCGGTCAGCTCGCCGCCGAGCGCAAAGTAGGCGATGCCCCCGGTCGCGAGCGCGGGATTGCGAGGCTCGCCGGCCTCCACCCACGAAGGCGGAGAGCGCTCGTACTTCAAGACGAACTCCAGCGCGAGCGCCTCGAATTCCTCTTTCATGCCGAAATGCTGGTAGAGATCGAAAAGCGCCAGCCACACCTGCGCCGGGGTCTCGGCGTCCGCTTTGCGCACGGACTGCGCCAGCGTCGACAGCGCTTGCTCGGCCTGGCCGCCGGCGAACAGGGTCGCCGCCTCCTCTACGACCGGCGGGATCGCTTCGGCGGCAGCGGCGGGCTCGGCGCCCAAGTCCAGATCAGAAAGAAACGCATCGACTTCCGGCGGCATGGTCGCCGTCGCCGGCGCGGCAGCCGAGACGGGGGCTCCTCCATCGGTCTCGATTGCCGGCCTCGGTAAAGGCACGTACTCGCTGAAATCGAGCGAGTTTTCACCATCGGTTTGCGGGATTTCCGCGGGCGGCGCAGAGCTGGGACTCGGGGGTCTCGTCTGAGCGGGTTTCCGATCCGCAGCTTTACCCGCGGCCGGCTTGCCCGCTTTCTTCGACGGGGCGAGCTTCCAGCCGAATATCGAAAAGATCATGAAAAAATGACCTGGTTCGAAGGGATGACGCGCGCGCGAACGGAGGCTGGGTTGTATCACTTTGCGCGAGGCAGCGCAACGCGCGGCGCCGGCGACGCGGCACCCGCTCTAGGATGCGCGGGGCGAGCGACCCAGAAGCGCGACGAGCACGCCGACGGCGACAATGGCGCAGACGATCATGGAACCTGATGGAAGATCGAGCCACAGGGAAGCGAGCAAGCCTACCGCATAACCGAGCACCCCTACGGTATAGGCCTTGAGGTGGCGGCGGTGCCGCGAATAGTACGTGGCGAGAGCGGGAACCACGAGGGTCGTGAAAACCAGAAAGAGCCCGACGAGCTGCACGGAAACCGTGACGGCGCAGCCGAACAACACGTAAAAGCCGATGCGCCCGAGCCGCTCGCCCAGGCCAAACCACAACGCGAGGATCGTGCCGTAAATCAGCGCTTCCAGGGGAAGATGTGAGGGATTGACCCACAGGATCTGCCCAATGAGCAGCTCCTTGAGGTTCTCGCTCCCGCGCGGATTCTTGGCGAGGACCAAGATCGCGGCGCTCGACGCGACGACGAACACGACGCCGATGATCGCTTCCTGGACCTCGGGCCAGCGGCGCTCGGTCCAGGTCAGCACGAGCGCCGCGGCGAGCGCAGCCGAGAGCGCCGCAATCTGCACCGCGGCGCCGGTGGGAGCAAAACCGAGATAGTCCGCGAGGATCACGCCCAGCCCCGCAATTTGCGCCACTGCAAGATCGATAAAGACGATCCCACGCTGGAGCACCTGCATCCCGAGCGGGACGTGGGTCGCGGTGACCAAAAGGCCGGCGATGAACGCCGGCCACAGGATGCCGAGGCTCGCCGCGTCGAGCGTCATTTCACGGTCGCCAGCAAGCGGCCGATCGTATCGTCGAACAATCCGAAGAGATCCTTCGCCTTCTCGGTCCCGCCTACGGTAAAGGGCATCATTACGGTGGGAATGTTGGCGCGACTGGAAAGAAACTCCGCCGCCTGCGGACTATTGTACGGAGAGTAGACCACAACCTTCGCGGGCGAGCGCTTCATCTGATCGATCAGCTCGGCGAGATGCGAGGGCGTCGGCAGTATACCCGGTTTCGGCTCCAGGCTGCCGGCCTGCCGCATCCCCGCCCAGTTGATAAAGTACGAGAAGTCCCTGTGGTACACGACGATCGGCACGCCCTTGAGCGGCGCCGCTTCTTTCTCCCAACGCGCGATCGCGGCTTGCCAGCGCTCGAGAAACGACTTGCTCCGCGAACGGTAGGTGTCGGCATTCGCGGGATCGATTTGGATCAAGCGGTCTTCGAGCGCTGCCGCGATCTTCGCGATATTGCGCGGGTCAGTGTGGACATGGGGGTTGCCTCCCGGATGGAGGTCTCCTAGCGCGCGGTCGATCACCTTCGGAACTTCGAGCTTGATCACGTACTGCGAGGCTTCGAAGTAACCCGGGCTACCGAGCTGCACCTTATCGTTTCCGCTTTGAGTGAGCAACAGCGGAATCCAGCCGATCTCCAGCTCCGAGCCGGAACAGATCAGCAGGTCCGCCGTGCGGATACGGGCGATCAGGCTCGGGCGCGCCTCGATCCGGTGCGGATCCTGCAGCGCGGTCGTCGCCGCATACACCGACACCTTGTCGCCTCCCAGCTCCTGCGCCAGGGCGCCCCATTCGGGCTCGCAGGCAAAGACGTTGAGCGCCGCCGCTGCCGGCAGCGCAATGACGACCGAACTCAATGCGGCAGCAAATCTCAGAATCGTTTTCATGTTCGTCACCTTAGAATTTATGGGCGCCGTGCGCGCCCAGGCTCACGATGTACTGGAGGAAGACCTGGTTGTCGGTCGCATCCGAGCGCGCCTTGTCCTGCGCGTACTGCAGCCGGATGCGGCTGAACTCGCTCGGGCTCCAGTCGACCATCACGGTCTGACGCGTCGGGTTGTATTTGGCGAGGATCGGGAAATCCGCCGCGGTGAGCGCGCCCGAGTCGACCAGGCCGATGTTGGTCGTGCCCGAGTTCAGCCGATCGTAGCGATAGCCGATGCGCCACATCGGCACGAACTGGAACACGCCCTGCAGGTACCAACCCGACTGCGTCGAGTCATACCCGCCGGTTTGCGGTCCGCTCGATGCCGGCGGCGTCGCGGTGTCGAAGGTCAGATCGCCGTTCTCCTTGCGCCGGAAGTACTCGCCCTGCAGCTTGAAGTTCATGTCCGTCGGGTTGAAGTTCGGCGCCCATTTCAGGATGCCGTCGAGCACCCACAGCTTGCTCTTGCCGGTGAAGCTGTTGGTGACGGGCGTTCCGGTCGAATCGACGTCGTCGTAGACGCGGTCCTGCGGTGAGGTCGTCAGATACGAGAGCCCCGTCTGCCAGGCGGTGCCCGTTCCGAAATCGCCCCCGATATGGGTGAAGAAATTGCCCGAGCCGAAGCCGTTCTTGTCGCGTCCGCCGTCGGGCCCGGACGGGAAGCTCTTGCCGCGCCCCACCTCGACTCCGAGGTCGAAATAGAGCGGCGTCGGCGCCACCCACTTCAGCTGGATGCCGTCGTCGCTCAGCTGGTTGCCTAAGAACGCCTTCATCGCGAGCGGCGCGTCGGTGAAGTCCCAGGCGTGCGCATGAATCTGGTTCTGGTACCCGACTGCGGAGAAAAACCGTCCGGCTTTGATCGTGAAGCCGTAGGACAGCGCGAGCGTCTGTATGTACGCTTCTTCGACCGAAATTTCGTTTTCGGAAGAAATCGAGAAAATCCCCGTTCCCCGGAACATGTGGTCGACGTTGGCGGCGATCGCGAGCTCCGACTCGCCCAGGCTGAGGCCGCGAGGGGGCGGTGCGACGTCGCCGTTCGTCGGGACGAAACCGTTGATCTTGTACGTATTGGGGTCCTGGGAAAGATTTGCATAGATTCCGTTCAGGATCAACGAGACGGCCGGGTTGAGCGCGCTCTCCGCTGCAGGACGGTTGGAGGCCTGAATCGCCGCCTGTTCCGCGTCCGTAACGCGCTTGTCGAGCTGCCTCACCTGCTCCCGCAAGGCGCGCAGCTCCTCCTGCGACTGCGCCATCGCGACGCAGGGGAGACCCAGCGTCGCCGCCACGGCGAGTGCCACAGCATTTTTCTTGAACATGTTCCTCTCCAGTTGATGCGAATCGCGGGCGCCCGACTGGCACCTGCGAAACACCACCGCCTCGCGCGTGCGAGACGGAGCGCTGAGCTATCGAACTAGGAGAGGACGGGTGGAGCGCGCGAATCGAATTCGATTCGCGGAGGGAACAGCAGCGGCAACTCGACTGCCGCAAGCGCCGGCAGGGAGACTCGCGGCAGGTCGATCGCCGCGACCAGGCTCGGAAGAGCGCTGTCGACCGCGTGATACGCGATGCACTGCTCGGCGGGATGGCTGACCGGCGGGATGCACTTGCCGCCGCGCTCGGCCTTTATCAGGTCGTGCTTGAGGTGCGACAGCGCGTGCATCTGCGCCGCCTGCTGGGCGAACACCAGCGCGGCGGCGACGAGCAGATGGCGCAGGGTGCGATTCATGACCACGGGATAGTGTACTGCAGGCCCGCCGGTCGTCAACTACTCCCCGTAGAGCCGCTGCTTCTGCTCGCGGCGCGTCTGTGCTTCGACGGAAAGCGTCGCCGTCGGCCGCGCGATCAGCCGGGCGATGCCGATCGGCTCGCCGGTCTCCTCGCAATAGCCGTAGCTGCCCTCTTCGATGCGGCGCAGAGCCTCGTCGATCTTCTTGAGGAGCTTCCTTTCGCGGTCGCGCGCGCGAAGCTCGAGCGCGTACTCTTCCTCGATCGTCGCCTGGTCGGTAGGATCCGCCTCCAGCTCGTGCTCCCGCAGATGCTCCGAGGTGAGGTTCGCCTTCTCGAGCAGCTCTCTCTGAGTCTCGAGCAGTCGCTCGCGGAAGAACGCCAGCTGCTCCGCGTTCATGTATTGGGACGCGGGCGCTCGCATCAGTTCTGCTTCGGACAAGCCGCTTTTTTTCGCCGGCTTTTCTTCGGCCGGCGCGGCTGCAACTGCCTTCGCCTCCGCCGGCTTCGCGGCCTTCGGCGCCGGCTTCTTTACTGCTGCTTTTCGACCAAACATTGTTCGAGCCCCTTGATGAATAGCTCCTGCGGTAGGTTCTTTCCGATAAAAACCATCGTGCTCGAGCGTTTTTCCTCCTTGCCCCAGGGACGACCCAGATCGCCGCCCATGAGCATGTGCACGCCCTGAAACACCACACGGTGGGTGTTGCCCTTCACGTACAGCACTCCTTTGTAGCGCAGCAAGTCCGGGCCGTAGATCTGCACCACCCCGGAGAGAAATTCTTCGAGCTTCGCGCTGTCGAACGGCTTGTCCGAGCGGAACACGAAGGAGCCGACATGCTCGTCGTGCTCGTGCTCGGCGTCCTCCAGGAACTCCGGATCGAGCTCGAGAACCGCGTTGAGGTTGAAACCGCGGATATCGAGGATCTCGTCGATCGGCGCGTTGCCGAACTGGACCTTCTTGATCGGCGCCCGCGGGTTCATCTGGACCAGCCGCTTCCTCAGCTTCTCCTGCTCGTCTTCCGAGACGAGGTCCGTCTTCGACATCAGAATGCGATCGGCGAAGCCGATCTGCTCCTGAGCCTCGCGGAATTCGTCGAGCTGTTTCGAAGCGTGCTTCGCGTCCACCATGGTGATGACGCTGTCCAACAGGAAATAGTTGCCGATTTTCTCGTCGATGAAGAAGCTCTGGGCGACCGGCCCCGGATCAGCCATCCCCGTCGTCTCGATGATCACGCGCTCGAAATCGAGCTTGCCCGCGTCGCGCCGCTCCTTGAGCTCGCCGAGTATGCGAATCAGATCGCCTCGTACCGTGCAGCAGACGCAGCCGTTGTTCATCTCGATGATCTGCTCGCCGGCTTCATTCAGGAGGATTTCGTTGTCCACCCCGGCTTCGCCGAACTCGTTCTCGATCACGGCGATCTTGTGGCCGTGACGTTCCTTCAAGATGCGGTTGACGAGCGTGGTCTTCCCGCTTCCCAAGAAACCGGTGAGTATGGTGACCGGAACCATGCCTTCCTGCGCTGCCAACTCGATCTCCTGGCGCAACCCTATTTGAGCACGTTGTTGCGCAAAAGTTTGCGGCGAGGCCGCCTGAAAAAAGGGCGCATTACAGCACGCTCCGGATTACAAAGCAACCGCGGGCCCGGTGTGGGCTTCAAGGGCTAGCTCCGCTCGAGCAGCAGGCCCTTCAAGTACTCGCCTTCGGGGAACTCTACCCTCACGGGATGGTCGGGCGCGGCGCGGAAGCGCTCGCGCAGCAGCAAGGGCGCGCCGGCGTCGGCGGCCGCGCCCGCGACGATCTTCTGGAACAATTCCGGCGATACCCCGCCCGAGCAGGAGAACGTCGCGAGCATCCCCCCGGGCCGCAAGAGCTTGAGCGCGTTCAGATTGATGTCCTTGTATCCGCGCGCGGCGCGCGCCGCGTCCTTCGAGGTCGGCGCGAATTTGGGCGGGTCGAGCACGACCAAGTCGAATTCCCGGCCTTCGCGCCGCAGCTTGCGCAACGCCTCGAAAACATCGGCCGCCAGCCATTCGGCCCGGTCGGCCGCGATGCGGTTCAGGGCGAGGTTGCGCCTCGCCGACGCGAGCGCCTGAGCGGACGAGTCGATCGCCACGACCGACCGCGCTCCGCCGCCGAGCGCGGAAAGCGTAAAGCCCCCCGAGTAGCAAAAGCAATCGAGCACGTCCCTGCCCGCGGCGAGACGTCCCACTCGCAAGCGATTGTCGCGTTGATCCAGGTAGAAGCCGGTCTTCTGCCCCGAGGCGACGTCGACCTCGTACTCGATGCCGTGCTCGACGATCTTGAGCGGCCCGTCCGCGGCGGCGCCGAAAATCGACCCGGACCTCGAGGGCAGGCCCTCGAGCTCGCGCGCGTCGGTATCGGAGCGCTCGTGGATCCTCGCGCAGCCGGTCCGCTCGCGCAGCATCCCGATCAGCGTGTCGCGCCATTTTTCGGCGCCTGCGGAGAGCACCTGGACGACGAGCGTGCCGCCGTAGCGGTCCACGACCAAGCCGGGGAGTCGGTCGGACTCGCCGTGCACGAGGCGCAGCGCGTTGGTCGTCTCCGGGACGATCTGGGCGCTCCGGCGCGCGAGCGCGGCGTCGATCGCCTTTGCGAACATCTCCGGGCCCGGCGTCTGCGACTCGTCGAAGCTCCAGACGCGGGCGCGGATCTGCGAGGAAGGGTTGTACGCCGCCCAGGCGAGGAAGCCTCCGTCGGCCGCGCGCACCTGCACCGTGCTTCCACTTTGAGGCGAGCCGCTGACCTCGTCGACCGCGCCGGAGAAAACCCACGGATGCAGCCGCAGCAGCGAGCGCTCGCGGCCGGGCTTGAGCCGCAGTTGCGGTGTGGAGCTCACGGGGACGCCGCGTCGCTCAGACCCATCCGGCGAGGCCGAGCACGCCGCCCGTTCCAAGAAGCCAAAGGGGGTGGATCCTGGTGGTCAGCACGACCCCGGCGGTCGCCGCGGTCACGATGAAAGCCAGCGCCGAGTGGTCGGCGGCAAGCGTGATGAGATATCCGCCGGCCAGCATCAGGCCGACCGTCACCGGAACCAGCCCGTCCTCCACCGCCATGCGCCAGCGCGCGCCGCGAAAGCGCTGCCAGATCCGCGAGACCGCGTAGGTCAGGACGCAAGAGGGCGCACACACGGCCGCGGTCGCCACCGCCGCTCCGGCGATGCCCGCCACTTTCCAGCCGATGAGGCTGACGACGAGGATGTTCGGGCCCGGCGCCGCCTGGGCGAGGGCGAACAGCTGCGCGAACTCCGTGCCGCTCATCCAGCCGCGCACCTCGACGACGTTGCGGTGCATCTCGGGCAGCACGTTGATTACGCCGCCCACCGCGATCAGCGACAGCAGCGAGAAATCGACTGCGAGCTGCGCAAGCGCCTCGCTCATCTGCTTCTCCACGCCGCGCCTGCAACGCTCGCCGGAACCGCAAGCAGCAGGAAAAAGCCGAGCGGCAGCCGCACGAGCGCGATGCCCACGAACGCCGCTATCGCGAACACCACCATCGGCGAGCGCAGGCGCCGGCTCGCCGCCATCTTGAGCCCCATGGCGACGACCAGGCCCGCCGCGGCAGCCGAGATGCCGCGAAACGCGGCCGAAACTGCGGGGAGGTCGCCGTACTGTGTAAACAGCGCGCCGAGAACGAGAACGATCGCGAATGGCGCGCACATCAGCCCCATGAGGGCGGCGAGCGCGCCACGCGCGCCGCGAAAGCGCGTGCCTACGCACACGGCCATGTTCACGATGTTGGGACCGGGAAGGAGCTGGCACAAGCTCAAGGCCTCGCTGAATTCTTCGGCGCTAAGCCAGCGGCGCTCCTCGACGAGCATCCTTCGCGCCCAGGGCATGACTCCGCCGAAGCCCGAAACGCCGATCTGCGTGAAGCGGAGAAACAGCTCGGCGACGCTCGGACGCTTCTCGCTCAAGGCTTTTTCTCCGCGGCCGGGGTTTTCCTCTTCGCCCTCGGGTGCGCCGCGTCGTACGCCTTGGCGAGATGCTGGAAGTCGAGGTGTGTATAGACCTGCGTCGTCGAGATGCTCGAATGTCCGAGCATCTCCTGCACCGCGCGCAGGTCCCCCGAGGACTGCAGCACGTGGGTCGCGAAGGAATGCCGCAGCATGTGCGGGTGCACGTGCTGCGGCAGGCCCAGGCGCAGCGCCCATTGCGAAAGGGCGTAGCGCACCGAGGTAGCAGCGATGCGGCTGCCGCGCGCCCCGACGAACAGCGCCGGCTCTTCGGGCCTCGCCAGCGCGGCCCGCTTGCTGAGCCAGGTCTGCACCGCGGTGCGCGCCTGGCTTCCCACCGGCACGGTGCGGGTCTTCGCGCCCTTGCCCGTCACCGTGACCTCGCCCTGTCGCAGCACGCCGTCCGCGTCCGAGAGATCGAGGCTCACCAGCTCCGCCAGCCGCAGCCCGGAAGAATAGAACAGCTCGAACATCGCCTTGTCGCGCCATTGCGCGGGCGCGCTGGCCTCGCCTTCCAGAAGGCGAGCCATGAGATCGGGCGACAAGGCCTTGGGCAGCGCTCTCGGACTCTTCGGGGCGCGCAAGCCGATGCAGGGGTTGTGTGAAAAGCCGCGGTGCTTGACGAGCCAGGCGAAGAAACCGCGCCAGCCGGAGATCATGTAGGCGATGGTGCGGCCGGACATTCCGCGCGCGTGCAGCTGCGACACCGTGCGGCGCACGTGCTGCGGCTCGAGCTTGCCGAGCGCCGTGCCGGGGTTCGACGCGAAGAGCTGCTCGAGCGCCCGGGCGTAGTTGCGCGTGGTTCCCGGACTCAGCCTCCGCTGATGCGCAAGCTGATCGAGGAATTCTTCGAGCAATTTCCGGCGGGGGTCGCGCGCCATTCCCGCCCGCCGCGGTCAGAGAAATTTCAGCAGCGCGGCGCCGGCGAGCTCGCCCATGCGCTTCAGGTACAGCGTGCCCATCTCGGGATAGAAGCGCAGCACATCCTCGCTCCCCAGAGCGAGCATGCCGAAGCACTCCTTGTCGCGCAGGGCCATGTGGGCGACCGAGCGCACGTGCGACGCGCTCTCGCCGAACCAGGCTGCGGCCTCCGCGTCCCCGCTCGGCCCGCAGAAGGGCTGCGACAGCGACGCGGCGTATCGCTTGAGCTGGTCGCCCACGGCGCGAAACTCGGGGATCTCTCCCCCACCCGGTGCGGGCGCCGCACCCCAGATGCGCAGTGCCGCATGGGGGACGGAGAAGTCCTCGCGCAGATGCAGGTAGAGCACCGCGAGCAGGCTCTGCAAGTCGGGCGCCGCGAGCAGAGCGAGGCCCAAGCGGTGCATCTTCTCGCCGATCGCATCGTTTTCCTCGCCGATCTGCAAAAGCTCGGCAAGGCGTGATTCCAGCGCCCTGCTCTTCTCGCGCAGCGCAAGCATTTGCCGGTCGGAGAGGGGAATCGCGCGGCCGCCGTGGGGATGCGGAATGCTGATCTCGCCGAGCATGTCGGCGTACGTTTCGAAGAATGCAGGGTTCTCGCGCAGGTAGCGCGCAACATCGTCAGGCTTCAATCTCGATCTCCCCTTCAAACACGGTCACGGCCGGGCCGGTCATCCACACGGGATTGTCCCCGCCTCGCCAGCGTATCGTCAATCGGCCGCCGCCCGTGTCGACCTGAACCGAGTCATCGAGCAGCCCCTCGCGGATGCCGGCGACGACCGCAGCACAGGCGCCGGTGCCGCAGGCAAGCGTCTCTCCGGCGCCGCGCTCCCAGACCCGCAGGCGGATGCGCGTGCGCGCGAGGATTTGCATATACCCCGCGTTTACGCGTTGCGGAAATCGAGCATGGTGCTCGATCAGCGGTCCTTCGGTCGCGACGGGCGCCGAATCCACGTCGGCGACCGTCTGCACCGCATGCGGGTTGCCCATCGAGAGCACCGCTGCGTGCACGACGCGGCCCGCGACCTCGAGCGGCCAGCGCTTGCCTCCCCGCGCCAGCTCGAGGCCGCTAGCGTCGAAGGGCACGCGCTCCGGATCGAACTGCGGAGCGCCCATGTCGACGCTCACCTGACCGTCGGCCTCGAGGCGCGGCGTGATGACTCCCGAGAGGGTTTCAACGCGGATTTCGGTCTTTTTCGTGAGTCCCTTGTCGTGCACGAACCGCACGAAACAGCGCGCGCCGTTGCCGCACTGCTCGACCTCCCCGCCGTCGGCGTTCCAGATGCGGTAGCGGAAATCCACTTCGCCTCGCCGCGACCTCTCCACCAGGAGGATCTGATCGCAGCCGACCCCGAAGTGCCGGTCGGCGATCCGTCTTGCGTGCTGCGGCGTCATGTCGACGGAGCGGGTGACGCCGTCCACCACCACGAAGTCGTTGCCCGCGCCCTGCATCTTGGTGAATTTCAGCCTCAATACCATTTGGCCTCCCCGGGAGGCCGCGTTTTGAAGCGCTTGTGCGTCCAGAAGTACTGCTCGGGCATCTCGCGCACACGCTCCTCGATGAAGGCGTTCATGCGGCGTGCGTCCGCGGCATCGTCGCCGCTCGGGAAATTCTCCCAGACGGGATGGCACTTGAGCTCGTATCCGGCTCCGCCGGGGAGCATGCGCGTCACGCAAGGCAGCACACGCGCGCCGGTGACCTTGGTCATGCGCGAGAGCCCGGTGATGGTCGCGGCCTGCACGCCGAAGAACGGCACGAAGATGGTGTCCCGGACCCCATAGTCCTGGTCGGGCAGGTAGTAGAAAGGCAAGCCGTCCTTGACCGCGGCGATCGCCGGCCGCACGCCGTCCTGCCGCGGGATGGCGCGCTGGTGGCCGAAGCGCGTGCGCCCGGAGAGGAGCAGCGAGTCGATCAAGGGATGCTTCTGCCGGGCGTAGATCCCCACCATGTCGATCTCGCAGGTTAGCCGCGTGCAGCCCGCGTCGAGCCCGACGAAGTGCGGCACGAGCAGGACGAGCGGCTGGCCCTTGAGAGCGAGGATGCGCTCCAGCCCGTCGACGCGCACGAAGCGCACGACTTGATCGCGCGACGCCCACCACAGGATCGAGCGCTCGAGGACGCTGCGCGCGAACACACGGAAGTGATTCCTGGCGATCGCGGCGCGCTCGGACTCGGGCATCTGCGGAAAGCAGCGCTCGAGATTAGTCAGGCACACCCTGCGGCGCTCGCGCGCGACGAAATAGAGCAACCCGCCGAGGCCCGAACCGATGCGCGCGAAGAGCGGCAGCGGAAGGAAATGAAGCACCCAGACGATTCCGACGGCGATTCGTGTAAGCACGGGCGAGACTCTCTACGCGGCGGGCGGCCGTACGCCGGCCGGAACCTTGTAGCGGTTGTAGCCCCACAGATACTGCTCAGGATAGCGGCGGATGAGGTGCTCGAGGGAGCGGTTGAGCGCGCGTACCGGCGATTCCGGCGGGCGCGGCGCGAGCAGGGGCTCGGCCGCGAAGCGGTATCCTCGGCCTCCGGGAAGCCGTTGCGCGTGGCACAACAGCACCGGCGCGCCGGTTTGCTCCGAAAGCCGCCATAAAAGCGTCATGGTGTACGCGGGCCAGCCGAAGAACTCCACCCATTCTCCCTCGCCGGCCCCCGGCACCTGGTCGGGAAGGATGCCGATCGCTTCGCCGCGCTTGAGCGCCTTGAGCATCGCTCGCACGCCGCCGAAGTCGGCGGCAACGCTTTTCATCGCCGCGCCGCGATTGCGTCCCGCCCGCATCAACGGTTCGAGCGCCTTGATATTCGGCGGACTGTACATCACCGTAATCGGCATGCGGCTTGCGACGTATTGCCCGACTATCTCCCAACAGCCGATGTGCGGCGTCGTGACGATCACGCCTTCGCGTCTCGCGGCCGCTTTCTCCACCTCCTCCCATCCGCGTATGTCGGTCACGAGCTCGGCGACGCGATCGAGGGGACGCAGCCAGACCGCGGGAATTTCCAGGGCGCCCTTGCCTGTTTCGACGACGACCGAGAAGCGCAGGCGCTTCGTGTTGAGTCCCGCGATGTCCAGATTGTGCCCGAGCATCCTTCGATACCGTGGAGAAAGCAGATAGACCAGCCATCCGAGCGCGGCGCCGATAAGGTGCAGAAGCGGCAGGGGAAGACGCGCCACGAACCGCAGCAGGACTAGCATGTACGTGGGACGAAGTGGGATCGGAGTGGGTTGGGCGGCCGGGGTCGCTGTGCTAGACTGGCAGACCTTTTTCCGGGGAGAAAATCGCCAGCATGAGCAGCTATCTATTCACGTCCGAATCGGTGTCGGAAGGGCACCCGGACAAGGTCGCCGACCAGATCTCCGATGCCGTTCTCGACGCCATTCTAGCGCAGGACACCCGCTCCCGAGTCGCGGCGGAGACCCTGGTCAAGGACAATTTGGTGGTGCTCGCCGGAGAAATCACCACGGGCGCGCACGTCAATTTCTCCGAAGTGGTGCGCAAGACCGTCAAGCGCATCGGCTACAACGATCCGACCATCGGCTTCGATACCCACACCTGCACGGTGATCGTGGCCTACGGCGAGCAGTCGCAAAACATTGCCCAGGGCGTGGACGAGGGCAAAGGTCTGGACCTTGAGCAAGGCGCGGGAGACCAGGGCCTGATGTTCGGCTATGCCTGCGACGAGACGCCGCAACTCATGCCACTCCCGATTTATCTCGCCCATCGGTTGGTCGAACGCCAGTCGGAGATCCGCCGCGACGGCCGCCTGTCCTGGCTGCGCCCAGACGCCAAGTCCCAGGTCACCATCAAGTATGTGGACAACAAGCCCGATTCTATCGAGACGGTCGTGCTATCGACCCAGCATCAACCTGGCCTCACCCACAAACAGATCGAGGAAGCGGTGATCGAGCAGATCATCAAGCCGGTGCTGCCGAAAAACCTCATCAAGGGCCAGATCAAGTACCTCGTCAACCCGACGGGTAGCTTTGAAATCGGCGGGCCCAAAGGCGACTGCGGGCTCACCGGACGCAAGATCATCGTGGACACCTACGGCGGCTCGGCTCCGCACGGCGGCGGCGCATTTTCCGGAAAAGACCCATCCAAAGTGGACCGCTCGGCGGCGTACGCGGCGCGCTACGTCGCCAAGAACGTAGTCGCTGCAGGCCTCGCCACGAAATGCCTGGTGCAAGTGTCCTACGCCATCGGCGTGGCGAAGCCGACCAGTGTGATGGTCACCACCTATGGCACCGGAAAGATCTCCGACGAAAAGCTCTCGGCGCTCGTATTGAATCACTTCGACCTGCGACCGAAGGGCATCATCCAGATGCTCGACCTGCTCCGTCCAATCTACGAGAAGACCGCCGCATACGGGCATTTCGGCCGCGACGAGCCCGAGTTCACGTGGGAGGCGACCGACAAGGCGCAGGCGCTCGCGGCCGATTCAGGGATCAAGCAACCGGCGATGGTTTGAGCGCGCCTGAGGTATAATTTCGCGCTCCCGAGGAGCGTTGCAACGAACCGCCAGGTTCGCCAGGCTCGGGGGCTTACATTGCAACGGCGCTCGCAAACTCTTTAAACCAAGGAGGGCGCGAGATGAGCGCAGTACTCAGATCCAAGCAGGACTTTCACGTAGCCGATCTTGCGCTCGCCGACTGGGGCCGCAAGGAAATCGCGATCGCCGAGACCGAGATGCCGGGCTTGATGGCGATCCGCGAGGAATTCGCCGCGACCCAGCCCCTGAGGGGCGCGCGCATCTCGGGCTCCCTGCACATGACCATCCAGACCGCGGTGCTGATCGAAACGCTGCAGGCGCTGGGCGCGCAGGTGCGCTGGGCCTCGTGCAACATCTTCTCCACCCAGGACCATGCCGCCGCGGCGATCGCCGTGAAGGGCACGCCGGTGTTCGCTCGAAAGGGCGAATCGCTGGAGGAATACTGGGACTACACCCACCGCATCTTCGAGTGGCCCGACAACGCCCACTCCAACATGATCCTGGACGACGGCGGCGACGCGACCTTGCTGCTGCACCTGGGCAGTCGCGCCGAGAAGGACGCCTCCCTCGTCGCGAAGCCCGCGAGCGAGGAGGAGAAATTCCTCTTCGCCGCGATCAAGGCGAGGCTCGCCCGCGACCCGAAGTGGTACTCGACCCGCCTCGCGCAAGTGAAGGGCGTGACCGAGGAGACCACCACCGGCGTGCACCGCCTGTATCAGATGCACAAGGAAGGCAGGCTCGCCTTCCCGGCGATCAACGTCAACGATTCCGTCACCAAGAGCAAGTTCGACAACCTCTACGGCTGCCGCGAATCGCTCGTCGACGGCATCAAGCGCGCCACCGACGTGATGATCGCGGGCAAGGTGGCCGTCGTCTGCGGCTACGGCGACGTCGGCAAGGGGAGCGCCCAGGCGCTGCGCGCGCTCTCGGCCCAGGTCTGGGTGACCGAGATCGATCCGATCAACGCGCTGCAGGCGGCGATGGAGGGCTACCGCGTGGCGACCATGGACTACGCTTGCGACAAGGCCGACATCTTCGTCACCGCCACCGGCAATTTCCACGTGATCACGCACGACCACATGAAAAAGATGAAGAACCAGGCCATCGTCTGCAACATCGGCCACTTCGACAACGAGATCGACATCGCCTCCATCGAGAAATACAAGTGGGAGGAGATCAAGCCGCAGGTCGACCACGTCATCTTTCCCGACGGGAAGAGGATCATCCTTCTCGCCAAGGGGCGGCTGGTGAATCTGGGCTGCGCCACCGGGCATCCTTCATACGTGATGAGCTCGTCCTTCGCCAACCAGACCATCGCGCAGATCGAGCTGTGGACGGAGTCGCAGAAGGGCTCCGGCAGGTATCCGATCGGCGTGTACGTGCTGCCCAAGCACCTGGACGAGAAGGTGGCGCGGCTGCAGCTGAAGAAGCTCAATGCGCAGCTCACCGAGCTCACCGACGCCCAGGCGCGCTACATCGGAGTGAGCAAGCAGGGCCCGTACAAATCGGATCACTACCGGTACTGACCGGATGCTCGTTGACCCCGGCAGCATCAACTGGTGGGCGGTGTTCACAGCCGCGATTGTCGGCCACGCGATCGCGGTCCCGTGGTACTCGCCACCGGTCCTTCGCAAGCCGATGAAGCTGATGGCGACACGGTTCCTGCTGGCACTCGTGACCGCGGCGGTGCTCGCCCTCATCGTGGTGCGCTTTGGAGCGGTGAACTGGATCGAGGGCGCGGTGATCGGCTTGGTGCTGTCGGCGGGGCTGGTCGCGACTTCGCTTCTCTCCGAGGGGATTTTCCGCGATTTCGGCATGAAGCTTGCGATACAAATCGGACACCAGCTCATCGGCATCACGGCGATGGGCGCAATCCTCGGAGCGTGGCGATGATCACCTCGATCTGGCACGACAACTACGCGGCGATCGCCTTGCACCTTTTTATCGCGCTTTCGGCGGGGGCGATCATCGGCCTGGAGCGCAGCTACCACGGCCGGCCGGCGGGCTTCCGCACGCACGCGCTGGTGTGCCTGTCCTCCTGCATGCTGATGGTGCTCACCGTGTACCAGGACACCTGGTTCTCGTCGTTCAATCTGGAGCAGACCAACGTCGACCCGACGCGCATGGCGCAGGGGATCATGACCGGCATCGGCTTTCTCGGCGCAGGCGTGATCATGAAGGAGGGCCTCACCGTGCGCGGCCTGACCACCGCCGCCTCGATCTGGATCACCGCGGGGATCGGCATCATGATCGGAGTGGGATTCTATTTCCCGGCCGGCATCGCCACGGCGATGACCCTGATCGTCCTGTCCGTCTTCCGCTGGATCGAGCGCAAGATGCCGATCGAGTTCTACGCGAATCTCACAGTCGCTTTCACCCGCAGCGCCACGATGCCCGAACCGGAGCTGCGCTCGATGGTCGAGCGGCAGGGGTTCGTCATCGCCAACATGAACTACTGCGTTACGGGAGACGGACAGATTTTCGAGTACCAGATGGTGATCCACTCGCCGGACCGCGACCAGACTCGCGGGCTCTCGGAGGCACTCACCGCCCTGGCCACGGTCACCGCTTTCCGCATCTCTCCGACCGGCGACTAGGCGGAAGCTACAGCTCGTACGCCTCGGCCTTACCGGCGAGCGCGGTCTCGATCAGCTTGCGGTTCAGCCGCGGCGAGAACAATTCAATGAAGGTGTAAGCGTATCCCCTCAGCGCTGCGCCGCGGCGCACCGCGACTCGGGTCGTCATGGTGCCGAACAAGTGCCCGGCTTCGAGCGAGCGCAGAGCGCGATCGCGCTTCTCGTCGAAGGCCATCGCGGCGATGATGCCGATTCCCAATCCCAGCTCCACGTAGGTCTTGATGACGTCCGAGTCGACCGCCGAGAGCACGATGTCCGGGGCAAGCCCCTGCGCCTTGAACGCGTCGTCGATGTGGCTTCTTCCGGCGAACGCCGGGTCGTAGGTGACAATCGGATGCTGCGCGAGCGCCTCGAGCGTTAGGCGCGGACCTTTGGCAAGGGGATGCTTCGCCGGAACCACCACGCAGTGGCTCCACTCGTAGCCGGGCAGCGCGAGCAGCTTCGGATAGCCGTCCAGCGCCTCGGTCGCGATCGCGATATCGGCCTCGCGCGCGATCACCATCTCGGCGAGCTGCGGCGGGTTGCCCTGCTTCATGGTGAG